>JAAUYD010154024.1_pt1 | contig 93838 bp, 78 predicted proteins | sample 7278101 | NCBI WGS metagenome assembly JAAUYD01 (sample SAMN14350128, study PRJNA611818) | marine sediment metagenome | isolation source: surface marine sediment (0.6m) | place: French Polynesia: Moorea | collected 2018-08
TGGCCACCGCCTTGGAGGAGTGGGAGGCTTGGCAACCGGATCCCGCCAGTCCGGTGAGCAGGCCGTAGGCGCTGGCTGTGATGACGGCCGCGACGGCCCCCAGGCGCAGGCAAATGTTCATGAAGCGGCTGCGGGCGCGGCGGCGCTGCAGTGTCGTCTGGTACTCCCGCCAGGAGGGGCGCAGGGAGCGCATCGCCGGCTTCTTTGATGAGTAGCGCATAGATATAGTTATAGTGGAACCAACGCCCCAATGGGATGGCGGCGCTATAAATCCTCGGTGGCAGTCCTCTGAGAGGAGGGGCCGGTTACGGGCCGCCCAGCCGTCAACAGATCGACGCCGTTACGTCCGGCGGCCCCTAACTGACGGGCGTGCCCGATGCCATGGGCGTGTCCAGGCAGATGATGGACAAACCGTCGCTATCGCTCGCTGCAAGGAGCATGCCCTTAGACAAGACCCCCATCAATTTGGCTGGTTTCAGGTTGGCCACGATCACCACCTGTTTTCCTATCAAATCGTCTGGGGCATAGCTGCCGGCGATACCGGAGACAATGGTGCGGGTCTCGCCCCCCATCTCGACGGTCAGCTGCAGCAATTTCTTGGCCCTGGGAATCGTCTCCGCCTTGGTGATGGTCCCTACCCGAAGGTCGATCTTGGCGAAGGTGTCGATGGTGATTTCCTCTTTGAGTGCAGGGGTCAATCCGCTGGTGCTTTGCACTGCCGCCGGTGCTGTCCGCTGCAGCTCCACGCGGGGGAAAAGGGTAATGGTTTTGGGCAGCTGGATGCCGGGTAGCAGCCCCTTCCAGGATTTCAGGGTGTCGAGTTTGAAGAAGGCCGCTTCAGGATCCTGGCCCAGGTGGCGCTGCATGGTTTTGGCCGTGTCGGGCATCACCGGGTAGATCAGACCGGAGATGATGCGCAGCCCTTCCAGAAGATTGTACAGGACCACCCGCAGCTGCTCGTTGGTGGCCTTGCTCTTGGCCAACACCCAGGGCGTGGTGAGGTCGATATACTTGTTGAGATGACCGATGAGGTCCCAAATCTCCAGGAGGGCCTTGTGGAAGGCGAAAACCTCCATATGGCCGCTGTAGGCCGCGATCGTCTCCATGACCTTGCCCTTGAGATCCAGCGAGGCGAACTCCGCTTCGGCCGCACTATCGAGGGCGGGGATCTCGCCCTTGAAATATTTATGCACCATGGTCACCACGCGAGAGAAGAGGTTGCCCAGGTCGTTCGCCAGATCGGCGTTGATGCGGTTGACGAGACCCTCTTCGCTGAAGCTTGAATCGAGGCCGAAAACCATATCGCGCATGAGGAAAAAGCGGAAGGCGTCCAAGCCATAGACGTTCTTCAGCTTCAGCGGCTCGATGACGTTGCCCAGACTTTTCGACATCTTGCTCTCGTCAACGTTCCAGTAGCCATGGACATTGAGATGCTGATAGAGCGGTATGCCGGCCGCCTTGAGCATGATGGGCCAGTAGATGCCGTGCGGCTTGAGGATATCCTTGGCGACGATGTGCTGGGCAACCGGCCAGTAGGTCTTGAAGGCCTCACCATCTGGATAGCCCAGCGCAGAGACGTAGTTGAGCAGCGCATCGAACCAGACGTAGGTGACGTACTCGCCGTCGAAGGGCAGGCTGATGCCCCACTGGAGACGGGATTTGGGGCGTGAGATGCATAGATCCTCAAGCGGCTCGCGGAGAAAGGCGAGTACTTCATTGCGATAGCGCTCTGGGCGAATGAAGTCGGCGTTGGTCTGGATGTGATCGATGAGCCATTGCTGATATTTGCTCATCTTGAAGAAGTAGTTGGATTCCTTGATCGTTTCGGGGGTGGTTTCATGGTCGGGACATCTCCCCTCCACCAGCTCCCTTTCGGTGTAGAAGCGTTCGCAGCCGAAGCAGTAAAGCCCCTCGTACTCACTGAAGTAGATGTCACCGTTGTCGTAGATCCGCTGCAGGATCTGCTGGACCAACTCCATGTGCGCCTTGTCGGTGGTTCGAATGAACTGATTGTTGGCGATGTTCAACTCCGGCCACAACTCGCGAAACAGCGCACTGATGCGGTCAACGTAGGCCCGTGGGCTGAGACCCTCCTGCTGGGCGGCGCGCACAATTTTATCGCCATGTTCGTCGGTTCCCGTCAGGAACCAGGTGGTATCGGTGCGCATGCGGTGATAGCGGGAGATGACGTCGGCGGTGATGGTGGTATAGGCATGTCCCAGATGGGGCCGTGCATTGACGTAGTAAATGGGCGTGGTGACGTAGAATGGCTGTTCCATGGAATGGCTCCTGTGACGGCTCCCGACGGCCGCTGAGGGCGAGGCGTCGATCCGAATTAAGGGCTGAGCGGCAAAGTCGATCTGAACTACGCCAACCCATGCGAATGGGACTCTGCTATTTGGCATCCAGGGCGCTATCCCTGGGCGTTCTCCTCGTGGGCGCCGGACGCCTGCGGACGCCCTTTCGGCCCCCGGCGATTTTCCTGACCCCGCATCTCTGCACCGCGTTTGGCCGATTTCCGCCGATGGCCCTTCGATCGTTGGCCGCGACGACTACGCTCCGATTTGGTCGACGATCTCTCTTCTCCGGAACGATCCTGCGGTGAGGGGCCGCGGATCACCTGATCAGGCCCCATGTCGACCTCTTTGCCCTCCTCGGTGCGGATGGTAAACTGGCGGGCAAGGGGATTGTGACGGATCACCTTGCCGCGGCCCACCTCGGTGTTGACCATCTTGCCGAGCTTGGGAAACCCTTTTTTCTGATGGATGTAGGTCTCGTTCTCATAGGTCAGACAGCACATCAGGCGGCCGCACTGCCCCGAAATTTTGGTGGGGTTGAGGGATAGGCCCTGCTCTTTGGCCATGCGGATCGAAACCGGCTCGAATTTGTTGAGAAAAGAGCTGCAGCACAACTCCCGGCCGCAGCGTCCCAGGCCGCCGCACATTTTGGCCTGATTGCGGATGCCCACCTGACGCATCTCGATGCGCACACGAAACTCTTTCACGAGGATTTTGACCAGCTGACGGAAGTCGACCCGTCCATCGGCGGTGAAGAAGAAGGTCAGGCGGCTGGTGTCGAAGGTGCTCTCTACCGAGAATAGGTTCATCTGTAACTTGAGGCGCTTGATCGCCTCCAGGCAATAGGCGTGGGCACGTTCCTCCAGGGTGGCATTTTGCGCCCGCTGAGCGAAATCCTTCTCAGTGGCCAGGCGGAACACCTTTTTAAGGGCCTGTTTGCCCTCTTTCTTGGAGGGCATCGGCTCCGGAGCGACCGCCACGACGCCGAAGCCCAGCCCCTTTTCTGTCTCCACAATGACGGGATCATCCACCTTCAGCACGAATGCCCCGCTGTCAAAATCGTATATTTTACCGCCCGTCTTGAAACGAACGCCGACTATTTTGCTCATGATCTTTATTCCTTACACCTCGATGCGGCCACAAACGCGATACACCCCTAAAGCGACCGCAGTGGTGTCGCCGGCAGGAGGCCGTTGAGGCGCAACACCAGCGTTTCGATGCACAGTCGCCGATTGGCGTTGCCTCTGAGGGCGCGCTGAGCCGCTTCCACGGCGTCGTACCTGGCAACCAACTCCCTCTCCGTCAGCGCCAACTTTTCCGCTGCCAGGTTGGCCATCAGGTCTTGATGCAACACCTTGTCCGGGGCGTGTTGGATCACCGCCAGGTCCCGCAACCAACTCTTGATCAACTCCAGGCTATCTTCCAGATGCGACTTGGCCTTTACCAATTGCTCTGCGAAGGCGAGTAGCCGGCCGACGGCGGCACCACCCGCCGCCGCGGGCTCCAGAAGACCGATCCCCGCCAATACCCAGTGTCGACGATCCGCCCAATCACCGGTAGCCATGGCGGCTGCTCTTGAATAGCTACCTCTGGCCATGGCGGCTATTGTGGCGGCGAGGGCCGGGTCGATATCTTTGCGGGCCGTGAGAAGGGCTGCGATGGTTTCCTGTCGAAGCGGATTGAAGCGCACCCGCCGGCAGCGCGAGACGATGGTCGGCAGGAGATCTGATGTCTGGGGAGCTGTTAAAATGAGGATCGTGCCCTCGGGGGGCTCCTCCAGGATCTTCAGCAGGGCGTTCCCCGCTTCGGGATTGAGGCTTTGCGCACCTTGCAGGATGGCCAAACGGGTTCCCGCCTCATAGGGTTTTAATGCCAGAGTGTCGCATAGGGCGCGAATTTGGTCAATGCGCATAAACGCACCGCGGGGCGCCAGGTGGAGGATATCGGGATGGTGCCCCGCCACGATGCGCCGGCAGTTGCGACATGCCCCGCAGGGCAGCTGGTGCACCTCTTGGTCCGCTCTTCGGTCGCAATTCACTGCCATGGCAAACCGCCGGGCGGCCGTGCCTTTACCAATGCCGTCAATGCCGGTGAAGAGCATGGCTTGGGGAATGGCACGCCGCCTCAGAAGGTTCAGAAGACCGGTGATGGCGGTTTCCTGGTCACGGATGTCGGTTAAAGCACTTGGCATGATATCGGTTCGGCGCCGCCGGTTTCGAGCGGCGCCCATAAAGACAGCAGCCGCTTCCCGATTCGGGGCGGCCACTGGCGGTGTTGTTCACCAATTCTTGGTGCGAAACTGGTCTTTTGGGAGAGGGGGGTGCCGAAAAGGTCTCTGCATTGAGAGGCTGCTCCCGAGAAGGTCTCTCCCGAGAAGGTCTCTCCCGAGAAGGTCTCTCCCGAGGAGGTCATTCATCAAAAGCCCTTAAACCGGAAGCTCCCTTTAGCAGAGTATCAGCGGTCGACACGCTCCTTGAGCTCCTTACCTGATTTGAAAAAGGGCAGCTTTTTGGGTTTGATGGTGACTTTCTCCCCGGTTTTCGGATTGCGCCCTACGTAGCTCTTATACTCCTTGACGAAAAAGCTGCACAGGCCCCTGATTTCCACCCGCTCACCCCGCGCCATGGCCTCGGACATGCTATCGAAGAAGATCTGGACGACTTTTGCGGCTTCAGCTTTTGAGATGTTGGCCTCGTTCTTCAAGGCGGAGATGAGCTCCAGTTTATTCATTTATCCTCCTTTGCGCGATTGAACTCGGATCTCCCAGTTGAGCAATCACCCCTCATAACTAAAAGTTTATAAGATGTCAACCAGTTATGAAGCTATTGGGGGAAGCTTTTCCACGTCCTGAAGATCGACTTCTACGGCGGCAAACTGGCCAAGTGCTTCCACCTCGACGATGACGCGATCCTGTCCACGATAGTGGGAAAAGGTGCCGGTGACGCCGGCGAGAGGTCCATGGATCACGAGGACGCGATCACCCTTCTGGAAACCCGAACCTGTGGTGATGGGGCTTTCAGTGGAGACCATGATTTTCAGGGAGGCGACGGCCTCGTCGGTGACCGGGACGGGCCCGCTGATGTTGCCGATGAGACGCACGGCCCCCACCGTCTTGAGGATCTCCAGGTGTTCGGTGGGATTGAGGTCGGTGCGCACAAAGAGGTAGCCGGGAAACAGCGGCGCATCGATCATCAACTTTCGATCGCGACGCTTACTGGGCACCCGGATTTTGGGCAGGAAGGTTTCGAGGGATTTCTTGCTGAGACCTTCGTACACCACATTTTCGAAGCGGCTCTTGGTATGGACCACGTACCAGGCTGGCACAAGGATGTCGGGCGAACTCATGGGATCTTGGTTTCCTTCCAGACCTGGGGTTGACCTGCCGAGCGGGTCGTGCCGGCGGACGCTGCGGCAGCGGTCTCCGAATGCCAAGCGAATGCAAGTGGTTCGAACGTTCTTGATAGACCCGATGAAGGCCGTTTTGTCAATGCTATTCCGTGGCGAAACTTACATCAACACCTGGTGAGGGAGCGGCTACTCCATCAACCGCCGATCTTCCCCAACCCAACCAGATTGATGGTGACATAGGTCCGGCGGTCCTCGTCCTCGACACTGTGGGAGAGATCGAGGGACCAGCACTGGCGAGTGTAGGTGACGCCCACCAGCCACTCGAGCACCTCATCGTTGAATAGATCCCACTCCAGTGTGCCCCGTAGGTCAAGGCCGTCACGAAGACGCAGGAGCGCCCGGGAATTCAGCGTTTCACTGGGGGATACGTTCGCCTCGCGATCCGCCAGTACCTGACGGTATTCCACCGCAATGCGATCGCCCCTGCGGTCACTCAGGGAGCCGCCGATGCTGTAGCGGGTAAACAATTGATCGTAGACCGACCAGCGTGCCTCGCTGGTCAGCGCGAGTCTTTGGACAGGCGTCAATTCAAGGTCGAGACGCAGATCCGACCATGGCTCCGGGTCACCGTCATTGGCCGCGTTGATGTCGTAATCCTGGTCCAGTTTGAGCCGCGCCACTTGTCGGTAGGCATATCGGGGCAGGCCGGCATCGCTTGGTGCAGCCGGTTGCGGATAGCGGGATGTCAGGGTTTGGGTGAGGACCCACGTCAACTGGTTTTCTCGGTCGACGCGATCGCTGCTGTCAAAATCCGGCAGGTCCTCCTGATCCACCCGGGGAATATAGGTATAGATCAGCTGGGGCCTCAGGTTGTGCTTGCCGCGATCGGTCCCCGGTAAAATCCCGGGGAAGATGCGGTAGATCTCACTGGAGAGATCCAGGCCCAGATCATACAGCTCCCGATGGCGGGCCTGACCCTCCCGATCTGGATCCTCCTCCACTTCATACAGGTTCCACAGGGTTTGACGATACCCGGCGGATGGCTCCAGGGAGAGAAAACGGTCCCACTTGAACGGCCATGCCAGGCGCGGATAGAGGTCCAGGCGATACCCCTTATCGCCGTCCGCTTCAAAGAGGTGGGCGGCCTCGCTGGCCGCCGTGAGGTAGAGCGGGCTATCGGACAGGCGGTGTCGGCTGATATCGAGATCGAGGGCCGGCAGGCGCTGAAGCGTTCTGTCGTCCGTCCCCTGCCGGCGCGCCACCACATTGTCATCCCAGCGGCCCTCAACGTTCAGGCTATAGCTCCCCCAGGTGCGCGCCAGATTGAGGCGATTGGGTCGCACGGTGTCGTCATCGTCGTCGATGTCGCGGCCAAAGGTGTCCAGAAAATAGTCACGGGTGTCGTTGAATCCCGTATAACCCCGCTTGAACTCCGGCAGATAGTCTTGATCACTGACCAGATCGAGGTCGAGTTTGGCCATGAAGCCGGCCGGCAGGGCATGATCATGTTTCATGCGCAGCCAGTAGCGATCCCGATTGGGGCGCAGGATGTCGCGGGATGCATCGCTGTTGGAGGTGTCGTCGTACCCCCAGTTGCGCGAGTTGTCTCCTTGTCCGTCGTCCACCCGTCGGTCCAGCAGGCCGTCCGCCATGAGGGCGCCACGGGAGATCTCGCTCAGGAAATAGCGCAGCTCCACGCCGCCTTTGAGGCCTCGCGCACTCATGTAATCTGCGGTCAACGTGGCGTCCGCGCTCTCACCCAGCACCAGGAAGAGCGGCTGGCGGTATTGCCATCCCTTGCGATCGCTATAGCCCAGCTGAGGCGCCAGCAAACCGCTTTGGCGTTTCAGCTTCACCGGGAAGGCCACATATGGGCTGTAAAGCACGGGAATTCCGCGGACCTCCATGGATGCATGGGTGGCAGTGCCATAGCCCTCGATGGTCACCGCGACCCGCCTACCGCTGATGGCCCAATCCGGCGAAGGGCCATCACAGGTCGTGATGGTGGCGTTTTGGGCGATGTAGGTGTCCGGTCCCGTTTTACGGATCTCCTCGCCGCGGATATAAAAATGGTTTTCAGCCAGAAACAGGCTGCCATCATAGAGGGTGCCGGTGTCCGACTCCAGGTCAACCGCCACACGGTCTCCGGTGAGGCGGTCACCATTGGTGGTGAGCACCACCTCACCCTTGGCCATTGCGGTGGAAGCCGCTGTATCGAAGCGAATCCACTGCGCGCTGAGGCTGTAGTCCTCCTTGCGGATGGTAACGTTGCCTTCGGCCAGATAGGCCCGCTCCAGGGGGTCGTAGACGATTTTATCGGCCCAGATGCGATAGGGCTGGGCTGGGTCCAGGGCGATGGCGGGCCGTTTGACGGGTTCGGCGGCACCTCCGGAGAGGTCAAGAAGGAGGAGGATCACGACGGTCAGCAGGAGGGCGCTGACCCGTGGCAGGCGCGGGAGGCCCAAGGGCGCCGTGGGACGGGTGGTCAACACAAGGGGCCTTCCCTGCTACAGTCCGGTTGGTATATGGGCATCTGTGCCTCGTGTGGGATGCAGGAAGGCGATGGGCGCCAGGGCCGCCGGGTGCTCGGATAACCGCTTGCAAGACCATGAAGGATCCCATATAAATCATGCGCGATGTAAAAATCAACCGCGCCGCGCAACGCTGTTGGCGGCGGGTTTCGGTGCCACCCTCTGAGACCAAGGTTCAAGGTTCCATGCACATCCTTCTCACCAACGATGATGGCATCCATGCCCCCGGCCTGTGGGCCCTCCACGAGGCCTTTGCTGCCCATGGACAGGTCACTGTCGTGGCCCCGGATCGTGAACGCAGCGCCGTGGGACACGGAATTACCCTTCACACGCCACTGCGCAGTGGCGAGGTGGTCCTCGAGGGCGGCCGGAAGGGGGTCGCGGTCAACGGCAAACCGGCCGATTGTGTGAAGCTGGCGCTTCACGCGCTTCTCGAGGCGCCGCCCGATCTGGTCGTCTCCGGTATCAATCCCGGGGCCAACGTGGGCATCAACCTCAACTACTCCGGAACGGTGGCCGCCGCCAAAGAGGCGGCCCTATTTGGCGTTCCCGCTCTGGCGGCTTCAATCGCCGGGGCGCCCAGTGACCGAATGCACGCTGTCGGCAGGTTCGTTTACCGCGTGGCCTGCGAATTGCTGCAAAAACCGCTGTCCGTGGGCACCTTTCTCAATCTCAATTTTCCCGACCGCTCCGTCGCAGCAGCGGCGGGGGTGAAGGTCTGTCGTCAGGCCATCAACGGTGATCGCGAGTTCTTCGTCAAGCGCAGGGATCCCCGTCAGCGGGCCTACTATTGGGCCGGCCTCGACCCGAGCGGGACCGCCGCGGACGATGGGGCCGATACCACCGCCTTGGCGAAGGGGTATATCTGTATCACACCCGTCACCTGCGATATGACCGACCACAACGCCCTCGCCACCCTAAAGTCTTGGGGGCTGGAGAACGGGTTTCGAGAGCGGGCTGCGGGCGGTGATTGAGCACCGCCGCGGGCGATGGATCTGGTGGAACCCCATTAGATACGGTGTCCAAACGTCATGAAGCACCAATTCATCAGTGATCTCAAGGCCGGCCAAACTTTGGACGACCGTTTCCTGCTCACGGAAAAGCGCATTTCGCATAAGAAGGACGGCAATGCCTACCTGACGCTGACCCTGGGCGACCGCAGCGGCACCCTCGCCGGCGTCGCATGGGACAATGTGGCACGCATCGCCGCCGCCGCACAGGTGGGCGACGTGGTCCACGCCCGGGGTCAGGTAGGAGAGTTTCGCGACCGCCTTCAGGTCGTCCTTCGCAGCCTGACGGCCGAGCCCGCCGACCGCATCGATGCGGCCGATTTCCTGCCCGCCACCAGCCGGAACCGAGATGCGATGTTCGACCGGCTCACCCAATTGACGGCAGGGATGGCCAACCCCCACCTCAAGGCCCTCATGGCGCAGTTCTGGGCCGATCTCGACTTTGTCGCAGCCTTCAAGAACGCCCCGGCCGCCAAGTTGATGCATCACGCCTATATCGGCGGTTTGCTTGAGCACACCCTTTCTATGGCGCTGCTCTGTGAGCGCATCGGGGGTCACTATGCGGGCATCGATATGGATCTCCTTCTTTGTGGCGCCATTCTCCACGACATCGGCAAAACGCGTGAGCTCAGCTACGCCCTGAGTTTCGATTACTCGGACGAGGGGCGCCTGCTCAGCCACATTGTCATCGGCTTGGAGATGGTGGACGCCAAAATCCGCCAAATCGACGATTTTCCCAAACGGTTGGCCGATCTGCTGAAGCACCTCATTGTCAGCCATCATGGCAGCCGCGAGTTGGGGTCGCCGGAACCGCCCAAGACCATCGAAGCCCTCTTGCTCAATCACATCGACGAGATCGACTCCAAGGTGAACGCCATCCGCGATTTCATCCAACGAGAGGATGGAAGCGCCCATTGGACCCCTTACCATCGCTTATTGGAGCGCCATTTTTACAAGGGACCCGGAGGCTCGGAAATCGTCTCCGATGATGGAGAGGGCGTGTGAAGACGGACAGCAAGGTCGGCGCCGAGCCTCTGTTCATCACCCTCGAGGGGATTGAGGGCTCCGGCAAAACGACACAGATGGACCGCCTGCGCTGCCATCTGGAGGCGGTCGGCCGTCAGGTGTTGGTCACGCGGGAACCCGGCGGCACCCCCATCGGACAGCAGATCCGGAAGCTGCTCCTGGATCCGGCCAACCACGCATTGGTTCCCGAGGCAGAGCTCCTGCTTTACATGGCCGATCGGGTGCAGCATATCCGCACCCGCATTCAACCCGCGCTGGCAGCGGGTAAGGTCGTTCTCTGCGATCGTTTTTTCGACGCCACCATCGTTTACCAGGGGGCCGCGCGAGGGCTGGCGGCAGATATGATCGAACAGCTTTACACACTCACCTGTGGAAGCCTCCGCCCCGATCTCACCTTCCTGTTGGACCTCTCCCCCGAGGAGGGGCTCCGAAGAGCCTGGGATCAGCTGGCGAACGGCGACCGCACCGGTGCCGAGTCACGCTTCGAACAGGAAAAGCTTGACTTTCACTACAAAGTGCGTGCCGGATACCTTAAACTAGCGGCAGCCCACCCGGCACGCTACCGCATCATCGATGCATCCGCTGCCCCCGAGGCTGTCGGCCGGGCCATGATCGAACACTTGGATCGGCGACTTTTGGCGCCCTGACCGGCGGAGATATCCTGCTGCTGCCGGCCACGGCGCATCACTGACCCCATCCTGCGGCGGTACATATAATTGACAGGACTCGGTTGAAATGACCTCCACCATCCTTGACATGATCGGCGACACCCCCCTGATTGAGATCCGCCACCTCAATCCCAATCCCCAGGTGCGCATGCTGGCCAAGCTGGAGTATCTCAATCCCGGCGGCTCCATCAAGGACCGGCCGGCCCTGAGCATGATCACTGCGGGGGAGGCATCGGGCGAATTGACGCCGGATAAGATCGTTCTGGAGGCGACCAGCGGCAACACGGGTATCGGGCTTGCAATGGTGTGTTCGGTCAAAGGGTACCGGCTCCAGCTGGCCATGTCCGAAGCCGCCTCGGTGGAGCGTCAAAAGATCTTGAAGGCCCGAGGCGCGGAGATCCTCCTGACCCCCGGACACTTGGGCACCGACGGCGCCATCGAGGAAGTGTACCGTCTGGCCCGCGAGTATCCCGATCGCTACTTCATGACCGATCAGTACAACAATCCCGCCAACTGGCGGGCCCATTACGAAACCACGGCAGCGGAGATCTGGGCGCAGACCGGCGGCCAGGTGGACGTGCTGGTGGCCACGCTGGGCACCTCGGGCACCCTCATGGGGCTTTCCCGCCGTCTTAAGGAGCTGAATCCGCGCGTGCGCATCGTCGGCGCTGAACCCTTCCTGGGCCACAAGCTCCAGGGGCTCAAGAATATGAAGGAGGCATATCGGCCTGAAATTTTCGACAAGGACCGCCTGGATGCCAAACCCAATGTGGATGATGAGGAAGCCTTCGAGATGACCCGTCGACTGGCGCGGGAAGAAGGCCTCTTCGTTGGGATGAGCAGTGGTGCGGCAATGGTGACGGCCGTCGCGGAGGCCCGCCGGATGGACCCGGGTGTGCTCGTGGTGGTGCTGCCGGACGGCGGCGAGCGCTATCTGTCCACCAGCGTTTTCGATGTGCGCGAACCGGTCAAGCTTCGGTTGTTCAACACCCGCAGTCGACGCAAGGAGGCGTTCGAGACGCTCAAGCCCGGCAAGGTGGGCATGTACACCTGCGGCCCAACGGCGCATGCCCCATTGCAAATCGGCGAGGGGCGCCGCTTCATATTTGCCGATCTGCTGCATCGCTACCTGGAGTATCGCGGCTATGCGGTGCGCCACATCATGAACATCACAGATTTGGATGACAAGACCATACAGGGTTCCGAGGCGGCCGGCCAAGCCTTGACGGCCTTCACCGATGCCCAGATCGAAGGGATCAAGGCCGACCTGGCCGCGTTGCGGATCAAACCGGCCGACGACTACCCGCGTTCCAGCCAGCACCAGGACGCCATGGTGAAAATGGCCGATCAACTCGTTCGCAAGGGATACGCTTACGAAAAATTGCGTTCGCTTTACTTCAACATCTCACGTGCCAAGGACTACGGGCAGTTTTCAGGAATTGATCTCGATAAGATCCGTCTCGGGGCCACCGTGGATCTGGACGAATACGAAAAGGACAATCCCCGCGATTTCACCCTGCTTAAACGTGCCCGCCTCAGCGAACTCAAGCGGGGCATCTACACCAAGACCGATTGGGGCAATGTGCGCCCCTCTTGGCATCTCCAGTGCACGGCAATGGCCATGCACCACCTGGGGCGGCGATACGACATTCACACCGCCGGCCGGGAATTGCTCTTCCCCCACCACGAGAACAGCATCGCCATCGCCACCGCCGTCAGCGGCCACGCCGCCGCCAACCTCTGGGTGCATTGCGATCGGGTCCTTCTGGATGGCAAGAGCGTGCACGAGAGAACCAACGCCCTCACCGTGCGGGGCCTCCTGGAGAGCGGATGGGAGGGGCGCGTACTGCGCTTCTGGCTCCTGGGCAGCCACTACCGCAAGGCGGTGATCTTCAGCAATGAGCGGCTGACCCAAGCCCGAGCCGCCTTGCGCCGGCTGGATACGGCCGTTAGGGAGCTGATGGACCACCATGGCGGAGAGCCATACGCCGAACTGGACCAGTTGCGCTACGACATCAAGCAGGGCTTCACCAACGCCATGGACGACGACCTCAATATCTCCGCTGCGTTGGCCGCCATTTTCAAGAACATCCGCAAGGTCAACCAGCTCCGTCAAACCGGTCGGATCGATGCCGCCGGTGCCGGGCAGGTGGTCGAAACCTTGCGTCAGATCGACACGGTTCTGCAGGTATTCGACTTTGACCTCCCGGAGCATCCCCCCACCGTACAGGCCCTCTTGGATGAACGCGCCGCTGCCCGCAGTCGGGGGGACTGGGCCACCGCCGATGCCATGCGCGATCGGCTGCTGGAGATGGGCGTGCGGGTGCGTGACAGCCATGTTGACTGACGATGAATCGAGGGGTTTGCCCGATGACGCCCGTTTATCTCCCTTTTAGTACCATTGAGGTTGCCACCGCCGAGAACCTGTTGCGCTGGTTCGCCACCATCACCCTCTACCAGCCGCGGATAAGCCTTCTGCCGGAGGCCTTGGCGCCGTGGCTCTCAGAGGGGCGCATTCGAACGTGCATTCCCGTTGACGACGCGGATGGGCGGCTCGAGCGCGCCCTGACGATATGCCATCGGTGGGCCCAGGAGCGCGATCTGGGCAGGGGCGGGGCGGCAGCCTTTCTCAGGGCCCAATCGCCGGTAACCCCACTTTACGATGATGAGGCGGTCGGCCGTTTGCGCCGTCAGATCCTGTCCGGCGGCCCATCGCAAAAGGATACCCTGCCAGAGGATCCCGTTTTCGACGCGCGCCTGTTTTTGGCCATGGCCGAGGCTTACGACCGCGACAGCGCGCAAGCCGCCCGCCAGCTACAGGCGCTCCAGGCACTCGAGATGGAAGTACTGCAGGAGATGCACGCCGAAACGCAGACGAATGCCAGGATCGGGCCGCCAACCGCCGCTCTTGCGGCAGCCGAGGACCGCGGCGCCCTCATGACCAGCGAGCGTCTGCGCGCCTGGGCCACCCTCGCCAGCCAGGACGTGGCGGCACCAGCGCTGATGGTCACAGATAGCCGGGCTGTGGCCGATGAACTGCTCGAATTCTGCAGCGGGGCCCCATCTGATGCACCGACTGCTACCCTTGAGGTTTCACTCGAGGGGATCGAATCGGCGGATCCCGACAACCGCCAGGCGCACCTGATGAGCTGGCTGGCGGAGACCCTCACCGCCGAGGCGCCCCGCGCTCGCTTCACCTGCGTCGCCGCCGGTCTGCCCCAGCACACTGGGGAAGGGCCCGTCTTGGCACTGCACCTTCTTGAAAGCTGTCCCACCGGGCACCTTTTGCAACGGCTGCTGCCCCGCGGCGTTTCCCCCCGCTGGCACGCCGGGTCGGAGCAGTATTCTCATGGGATACTGGCCGCTCTTCACGCCTGAGTAAATAGCTCCTTTGAAAATTAAAACAAATATTACGGTAGTTTATATAGAAATATGGCCGGGAAACGCTCACTCCACACAATTACCGCTAGCGGACTTCAGTGAGGCTTGACTGGCCGCATCAGATAGTATATGGCCAATTCGACGTTGACCTTAATCTGAAACTGGCGCGCGGATTGGAACCGATGCGCCGGTCCCAGGTGCACGCAATTAGGTGTCAATACCCTATACCCTATCAAAGGAGGCAGTTAAGATGGCATTTATCCCCACAGTAGACGCAGAAAAGTGCGTCGGTTGCGAAGAGTGCGTTGACGTATGTCCGGTGGAAGTTTTCGAGATGGAAGACGGCAAATCCATCGTCGCCAACGGCGAAGAGTGCCTTGGCTGTGAGAGCTGCGTCGAAGTCTGCGAAGATGACGCCATCACCGTCGAAGAGACCTGATTCACCGCCATCCATATGAGGATGGTAACGAATTGGCTTCTTGGCCCCCTGGAGATCCTCCTCCAGGGGGCTTTTCATTTGCATCCATAAAGAATTGCCTAAGATGCCTCCGGCATCGTGCGCAGGTGCTGCCATTTTTCTGTAATCCAACCGGCTGGGCCTCGCTGCACGATTAAAACCGTATCGGGCAAGCCGGCATCCCTGGTAAAGACGCCGGCTGAATCAACGCCGGGGCGACCGCTGGTGTCAAGTCTGCGCCCAAACGGACGATACCCTTAGCGAACCGAATCCAACGCGCGGCGTCCGAAAGGGGGGTTGCATGGCAAAGCGGATCAAACAATATATTGTCTGGGCCATCATGGCCTACGCCTTCTACTTCCTGCTGGACCACCATTTTATCTACTACCAGCACCAAGTCCGACTGCTGAAAAAGATGGAGCCCAGTCTGGAATACACCTTCTTCAGCTTGGAGAACAAGAAGCCGGAGAAGATCCTGGCCATCGACCTCCTGCGCTGGGACGGCATCGGTGATCTCCTGGTGGAGTACGAACTTATCCCCGAAGAGAAGCGCTGGGATCTCGAGAATCAATTCGATCTCGCGGACGAGGCGGACGGGGAATAGCCCCGCGCTATCCAAGCGCGTCGGCCCTCCCCACCCCCCTTCAGCATTCCCAAATATGGGCGTATCGTCGTATCCGGCCAGCCCACTGGCAACCGCGGCTGCGCATTCTCCTTGTCATTCTGCATCAGAATCGTTACACCCGCATCAGATCGCCGCCCCCAACGGCGGGTGGTAACCCGCGCTCCTGCAGCATCCGGGAATCTCAGCCATGCGCATTTATGTAAAGCTCTTTAGCACTGCCATGTGCTGGAGCGGCACCTTCATCGCCGGCCGTCTGCTGGCGGGGGAGGTGACGCCCCTCTCATCCGCGTTCCTGCGGTTTCTCATCGCCGCCGCTCTTCTGCTCTATCTTACCTGTCGCATCCATGGTCGATTGCCGCTGCCCAGCGGCCGTCAATTGGGCGGTCTGGCGGTTCTTGGGCTGACGGGGGTGGTGAGTTACAACCTCTTTTTCTTCAAAGGGCTCACACTGGTGCCGGCGGGACGCGCTTCGGTGATTATTGCCACCAATCCCATCATCATCACCCTCAGTGCCGCCCTCCTCTTCCGGGAGCCGCTCAGTACCCGCAAATTGACGGGGGTCGTGGTGTCGGTGTGTGGTGCCGTCATCGCCATCTCGAAAGGCCATCCCGCCAGTCTGATGCAGGGAGGGCTTGGTTGGGGAGAAGTGCTGATCTTCTGCTGCGTTCTCAGCTGGGTGGTCTACACCCTGGTGGGCAAGGCGATCTTGGGCGATCTTTCTCCGCTGGTTGCGGTAACCTACGCGGCCCTATTCGGAACCATCGGTCTGGGGATTCCGGCGCTGGGGGCCGGCCTATTGGCCCAGGTAGGCGGGTATAGTCTGGTCAATTGGCTGAGCCTCGCCTATCTGGGCGTCTTCGGTACCGTCGTGGGCTTCATCTGGTACTATGAGGGTGTCCGTGCCATCGGTGCTGCCCGGGCGAGCCTCTTCATCAATTTCGTTCCTCTGGGGGCCATCGTTATGGCCTTCGGTCTCTTGGGCGAGCCGGTAACCTTATCGCTGGTCGCCGGCACGCTGTTGGTGGTTTGTGGCGTCTACTTGACCTCCACTCCGGGACGGAAAGACGCCATCGCCGCTGAGGATCCGGTGCGCCGAGAGCCTGTTTAGAACGGCCGAATCCTTTCATCCAACCTGTAACGGAAAGGCGTTGCGGATCATGATAGCCTGCGAAATCCCCGGGATGGGGCCGCTTCGGCTCCGCCACCTCGTTCTCGACTATAACGGTACCCTGGCGGTGGATGGCGGCCTGCTGCCCGGCGTGGCCGAACGGCTGCAATCGCTTGCCAAGGATCTCTCCATTACCGTCCTGACAGCGGACACCTTCGGCCGGGCTGCCCAGGGATTGGGCGATCTGCCCTGCGAGTTGGCCATTTTACCGGAGGGGTCGCAGGATATCGCCAAGCGGGAGTTTGTCAGGGGTCTGGGGGCCGAGATGTGCGTCTGTATTGGCAATGGTCGCAACGATCGTCTCATGCTCGAGACCGCCGCTCTGGGAGTGGCTGTGATCTTGGGGGAGGGCGCTGCAGGGTCCGCTCTCCTTGCCGCCGACGTGGTGTGTACCTCCATCACTTCGGCCCTGGATCTGCTCGTGAACCCGCTGCGGCTGGCGGCCACCTTGCGGTGTTGAGCAACCGCCGGTCAATGGCCGCTTCGCCACCCGCGGCAGCTTCCCTTCGGTCCAGCGCTTGAGGACCCGTTTGGCGGGACCCATCGGCCGCATTTGGGGGATTTGTAAGAGGGTGCGACCTACTTGCACGGGGCCGCTTATGCGCGGCTCACCCCCCAATGCCCGACATGGGATCGCTCACCTTTGGCGCGGTGGGCACGGCCAGGCGATGGTGTGCCTTTTTGGTGCGCACGGCTTCACGGATGAGGTTCGCCAGCATGGCGTCGGAAGCACCGCTGCGCAGAGGAGTGCGCAGATCGGTCTGCTGGTCGGAGAGGAGGCAGCCCCTGAGTTGCCCGCTTGCGGTGAGGCGCAGACGGTTGCAGCGGTTGCAAAAGTGGCGGCTGACCGAACTGATGAAGCCCAATTCACCAATGGCGCCTTCAATGCGGTAGCGTTGGGCGGGCCCGTCGTTGACCTGGCGGCCCACCGCTTTCAGGTCGCCTAAAACCGAGAGCCGTTCCTGGATCTCTGGGGTCAGGAGGTTGGCGGCCGGATCCATGCGGGCGTTTCCGATGGGCATGTATTCGATGAAGCGCACATGGAAGGGGTAGTCGAAGGTCAGGCGCCCCATTTCGAGAAGTTCATCCTCATTGATCCCGCGCAGGGCCACAACGTTGATTTTAATGGGATGAAAACCCAGTAGGAGGGCTTTTTCGATCCCGGCCCAGACCCGGTCGAAATGGTCGTAACCGGATATTTCGCGGTAACGCTCCCTCCTCAGGGTGTCGAGGCTGACGTTGATGCGCCGCACCCCCGCCTCACGCAACCGCTCCAGATTGGGTCCCAGCAGGACCCCATTGGTGGTCACCGAGAGATCTTGAAGATCGGGGATGGCCGACAGCTGGCTCAGGAATGTGTAAACGCCTTTGCGTACAAGGGGTTCGCCCCCGGTGATGCGGACCTTGGTGACCCCCATCTGCGTACAGATTCTCACCAGGCGCAACAGCTCTTCATAGGTGAGGATATCTTCGTGGTCGAGCTTGGGCAGGCGACCGTCGGGTACACAGTAAAGACAGCGCAGGTTGCAGCGGTCGGTGATGGAGATGCGCAGATAGCTGAGTCTACGGTCGAAGGTGTCGATCAGCGCCGGGGCGTTCATGCGCGCATCCGTGTCTTTTTCTGATACTCGGGAATCGTAATCATGGGCGGGCGCTCGCGGTTCTCGAGGAGGGTGGCGTTGGCCTCAAATTCGCCTTTTACCAAACGGTACTGAATCATCTCGTCGAATAGATCGCGCTCCAGGTGAATTAACCCCAGGCGCTGTTTGCGGTTGATGAAGGTCTTCATGATCGAGAAGGCCATGCGGCCCAGGGCTTTGGTATCCTGGTTGCGGTGGACCCGTTTCTCCAAATCCACCTGGGCCATCACCTCCATACCCCATTTGCGATAGATGTCCAAGATCATACTGGTCTCGACACCGTATCCGATGGGGAAGGGGATCTGTTCGAAGATCTCGCGGAAACCGGCGTACTCTCCCGAAAGGGGCTGCATGATTTGTGTCAGTTCCGGGAAAAAGAGGGAGAAGAGGGGCCGTATCACCAGTTCGGTCACTCTACCGCCACCCGTGGGGCGAATTTCGTCTTTGCTGATGGCGATGGGGCGGTCGTAGAAGGCCTTGGTGTATTTGATGCCCGGATTGAGCAGCAGCGGGCCGATGAGACCATAGGCAAAGCGATGATGGATGTTTTTGATGTCGGCATCCAGGTAAACGATGATGTCGCCGCTGGTGATGAAGAGGGCTTTCCAGAGGTTTTCTCCCTTCCCGCGGCAGCTGGGCAGGTGGGGCAGGATGTCGTCCGCCAGGTGGACATCGGCACCGAAGGCGCGGGCCACCTCGCAGGTCGCATCGCTGGAGCCGGAATCGATGACGACGATCTCGTCCAGTAGCGGATAGCGGGTCATCAGTTCGGACTTCAGAATGACCAACTCCTTTGCGATGGTGCGCTCCTCGTTGAGTGTCGGCAGACAGAGGGAGATCTTCAATCCACGTTCGGTCTTGGCCGAGACCAAACGGTTGAGATCGGAGAACTGGTGGTAGTGGAAGGTGTTGGTATGGATCCAGTCAGTCGTCATCACAGACCCCCCTATCGATGGCTTGGATACCGGCGATCACCTGGGCGATTCCCCGGCTGAGGGGAGCGATCTGGGCGCTGGCGGTACGCTCCTGTTGGCGCCGTCCATGGGTGATCCCCAAGGTCACGGCGGGAATTTGACGCGATAGAAATATGGACAGCTCCGATTCGCTGGGACTGCTGACGGGGGCGACCTGAAGGGCGCTCATGATCTGGATGATCGATTTGACCAGCGGATGACTATAGGCCAGGCGGGCGGCGTTCACGTTGCTGACGGTTTCCAGGGTCAGGGAGACTTCGTAGACATGGCCGAGGCCTTCGACGATATCGAAAATGTCGGTGTAGAGGCTCTTCACCATCTCGTCGGAATCACTGTGGATCTCGAAGCCCAGCCGCGCCTCGTTGGCCGGTGCGCCATGTTTGAGCCCGCCCGATATGGTACCGATGACGATCTCCGTGCGTGGTCGTTGGGGAAGACGCAGGGCGAGGATCTGGTCGATGGCCTCGTTGATCACCAGAATGGCGTTGGGGCGTTGACAATGCCGCTCTGCCGGGCCCGAGAGGGTATCGCAAATCACCTCTCCGCGAATCATGCCATCGGAGTAGTGGCTCAGGCGCCCCAGGTCAGCGCTCTCCATGCAGATGGCGCCACGAATGGGGGTCGACCAGGTTTTGAGGAGGTGTCGGATTCCCCTTAAATTGCCCTTGCCGATACTCTGGATCACGCCGGCCAGGACGATGTCACTCTGGAAGGTCAGGTCCAGCTGCCGGAAAACTTCCGGCAACGAGGCCAGCACACCCACCCCGATGGAGTTGTCCAGTACCCCCGCACCGCTGATATGATCTGCGGTGACGGTGAAGTTGTGGTCCACGTCTTCACCGAAGGAGGTGTCGCTGTGGGCGACGATGAAGATGGGCGCACGCGTCTGGCTGCGGCCGCGAATAATGCCGATGGGATTCTGATAACCGTCGGTGGTGCACTCATCCACACCGAATTCGGCCAGGCGGTCGAGGAGCGCGGCGGTGCGGTTGTGCTCACGAAAGGTGGGGGCCGGAATCTGCCCCAACAACACGATGTTGGCCAGAATGGTCTCGATGATGGCCTCGATGCCATCGATATAGGCGGGAATCCGCTCTAAAGGGATTTCGGGGCGCATCTGATCTCCACGAAGCGTTCGGGATGTATACCACGGGGCTGCGGTCGGCAAGGCCACCTGCGGCACCGGGCAACCAACGCCTAACGGAGCGAATCATCGGTGGTGAACAATGGGGAGAGATGCCGGTGGGTGTGCCGCGGGTCGCGCTTGTACCGTCACGATTGCTCAGGATTCTGCTCTCTGAGCGCGCTCGATCTAACAAATCCAATGATATCAGTATAACATCTCGTCCTGGAAAGGGTCAATGCCGCCGGGAGGGGGGGAACGGTCTGGTGGCGGCAAGCCGCGTCAGCTCTGGGCGGCCAGTATGGCCGCCACCAAGCCATCGATGGTGTAAGTGTCCGCTTCGATATCCACCGTGAAACCAAGACGCCTGGCGGTCTCTGCCGTGATGGGCCCGATTGCGGCGGTCAGAACGCCCTCCATGAGCCGTTTGTGTTGATCCTCGGGCAGCATGCGGCGGAAATTTTCAACCGTTGAACTGCTGGTAAAGGTCACCAGGTCTACACCGCCCCGCTCCAGGGCGTCGCAGATGCCATCCGCGCTGGCCGCATCCATGACGGTTTCATAGACGGGAATTTCATCCACCCGGGCCCCCATGCGGGTGAGTTCTGCCGGCAGAATGGGGCGCGCCTCCTTGGCGCGCGGCAGCAGTATGCGGCGACCTGAGAGGGCGTGGCCGGCGAAAGCGGCCACCACCGCTTCGGCGCGATAATTGTCGGGGATGATGTCGCTGTTGAGGCCGTACGCCTTGAGTCGTTCTGCCGTTGCCGGACCGATGACGGCCGTTTGGAGATGGGCGAGGGCTCTAGCGTCCTTGCCGCGGGTGAAGAGACGCTCGAAGAACTGGCTGACGCCGTTGACGCTGGTGAAGACGATCCAGTGGTAGTCGGCCAGTCGGTCGATGGCCGCGTCTAGGTCGCCCCAGCTGGCTGGCGGCTGGATGCGGATGGTGGGATATTGCAGGCAGGCGGCTCCCAGATCGCTGAGGCGGGCCACCAAGGCACTGGCCTGCTGACGGGCCCGCGTGACAAGGATGCGTTTGCCCAGCAGCGGTCGCTGTTCGAACCACTGCATCTGTTTCCGCAGGTGCACCACCTCGCCCACGACGATGATCGCGGGGGCCTTCAGGCCCGCTGCGCGAACCCGCTCGACGATGTCGTCGAGGGTCCCCGTGACCGTCCTCTGCCGGGGCGTGGTCCCCCATCGAACGAGGGCCACGGGGGTGTCTCCCGGCCGTCCGTGATCACGCAGTTGCCGGCTAATATGGGGCAAGTTCTTGACCCCCATGAAGAACACCAGGGTGCCGATCCCGCCGGCAAGGGCGGCCCAATCGACACTCGAGCTGGGCTTGGTGGGATCCTCGTGCCCGGTGACGAAGGCCACGGTGGAGGTGTACTTTCGATGGGTCAGCGGGATGCCGGCATAGGCCGGTGCGGCCACCGCCGAGGTGACGCCGGGGACGATTTCGAAGGGGATTTTGTCGGCCAGGAGTTCCTCAATCTCTTCGCCGCCGCGGCCGAAGACGAAGGGGTCGCCGCCCTTGAGGCGCACCACCGATCTACCCGTTTTGGCCTTGGCCACCAGCAGTCGGTTGATCTCCTCCTGGGGCAGGGTGTGGTCGCCCCCCTTTTTGCCCACGTAAATCAGCTCGGCGTCGTCTCGGGCGTGGGCCAGGAAGGCCTCGGCAGCCAGATAATCGTAGACAACCGTGTCGGCGGCGGCAATGCACTCCAAGCCCTTCACCGTGATCAACCCGGGGTCACCTGGGCCGGCACCGACGAGGTAGACCATGCCGGATTTCGCATGTGGGGAGTGTGGTTTACGCATCTTTCTGTAGTTCTTCCAGAAGGGTTTTGGCACCGCGTTCGAGAAGTCGGTCCGCCAGGCGAATACCGGCGCGATGCGGCTCGCTGGCCGCTGCTTCGAGCTGGTCTCGGATCATGGTTTGGCCGTCCAGACCGGCCACCAGGCCGGTGAGGGTAAGGGTGTCTTCGGTTAACCGGCCGTGGCCGGCAATGGGCACTTGACAGCCTCCTTCGAGGCGGTGCAGAAAGGCCCGCTCTGCCGTGACCACCGTTCGGGTGGCGGCATCGTCGATGGTTGCCATGAGGGGTCGGATCGTCGCGTCGTCGGCCCTGGTTTCGACGCACAGGGCCCCCTGGCCAACAGCGGGCAGCATGGTGGCCTCGTCCAAAACGGCGCTGATGCGGTCACCATAGCCCAAACGCTTCAAGCCAGCGGCGGCCAGGACAATGGCGTCCAGCGCTTCAGTTTCCAGCTTCTTGAGTCGGGTGTCCAGGTTGCCCCTCAGACCGCAGATCTCGATGTCGGGGCGGTGGTGACGGAGCTGAGCGCTACGTCGCAGGCTGCTGGTGCCCACACGCGCGCCTTGGGGAAGCGTGTCAAGACCACCGCCAGAGCGCGTCACCAGCGCATCTTGGGGCTGTTCACGTGCAGGGACGGCACCGATGCACAGACCGGCGGGAATTTCGGCCGGCATATCCTTCATGCTGTGGACAGCCAGGTCGATGCGGCCGTTGAGAAGGGCCTCTTCGATCTCCTTAACGAAGAGACCTTTGCCGCCTACCTTGGCCAGGGGTACATCGAGAATCTTGTCCCCTTTGGTCTTGATGATGACGAGTTCGCAGGCGATCTCCGGGTGATCCTTTTGCAAGGCGGCCTTTACCCAATTGGCCTGCCAAAGGGCCAACTTGCTGCCCCGGGTACCGATGCGGATGGGAGTGGTCATGGTCACCGGCCTCAGTGACCACAAGTGTTGCAGCTGGTGGCGGCACAGCCGCTGCAGGCTGACGCACCAGCGGACTGGTTGGTCACCTGGCCGCCGCTGCCCTTGCTGACGAAACCACACGCCGACATCAATCGGCAGACCTCGCTGGCCCCACACTCGGGGCAATTGGGGCATTCGTCACCGAAGACCAGGGTCTCAAAATCTTTCGCACAGGATTTGCAATGGTATTCGTATATGGGCATTCTGTCTCTCCTCGAGGTTCGCGCGGTGCGGGAGGTCCACCCGGTAAAAAAGAGAGACCTTTGGATACCCAAAGGCCTTTTGGTTTATCTAAGCCCTTCATTCTAACACACACCATCGGCATTGCAAGCATCTATGCAGGCGATTCGGCGGGATCCATCAGGACGCGGGCCAATGCAGTACGGATGAGGCCATACTCCTCTTGCGACAAGGTGCGCGGGTCGAGCAGGAGGGCGTCATTTTCGATGCGGACGATAACGGCAGGTTCCGCTGTCCTGAGGGCGCTTTCCAGGCTGTTGGCCGACCGGCCGGCCACCTGGACGCTGACGCATTTGGTGGGCAGCTCCAGCATCGGCAGGGAGCCCCCACCGGCGCGGGAGATGCCGTCGACGATCTCCAGCAGGAGACGGGTGTCCGCGATGGCCGCCAAAGTGTCCTTCAGCTTCGCCGCCTGCTGGGCCAGTGCTTCCAGGGGGGTGAGCAGCATGCGCAGGGTGGGTACCTCCTGCAGGAGTCGTTGGGGATCCCGGTACAGCTGGAGGGTGGCCTCCAGGGCGGCCAAGGTCAGCTTGTCGATGCGCAGGGCGCGGGTAAGGGGGTTCTTCTTGATCGCCTCGATGATCTTCCGCTTGCCCAGGATCAGACCCGTCTGGGGCCCCCCCAGGAGCTTGTCACCGCTGAAGGTGATCACGTCCACGCCAGTGGACACCGCCTGCTGCACCGTGGGTTCCCGCAGCAGCCCCATCTGGCTGAAATCCACCAAAGTGCCGCTGCCGAGATCCTCCATTACGGGTACGCCATGGGTTTTGCCGATGGTCACCAGCTCCTTCAGCGACACGCTTTTGGTAAATCCCACCAGGCTGTAGTTGCTCGTGTGGACCTTGAGCAGGAGGCCGGTTTGGGGACCGATGGCGCCTTCGTAATCGCGGGCGTGGGTGCGGTTGGTCGTGCCCACTTCCTTGAGGATGCCGCCGCTTTTGGCCATAACGTCGGGGATGCGGAAGGCGCCGCCAATCTCCACCAGCTCGCCTCGCGAGACGATCACTTCCCTGCCTCGGGCGATGGTGTCCAGGGTCAACAGGACTGCGCCGGCATTGTTGTTGACCACCATGGCGGCCGGGGCGCCGCTCAGTTCGCAGAGGATCTCCTCGACGGCGCTGTAACGGGAGCCACGGCGCCCTTTGGCCAGATCGAACTCCAGATTGCTGTAGTGGGCGGCGATGGTCCGCAGGTTCTCCAAGGCGCTATCCGCCAGGAGAGACCGGCCCAAGTTGGTGTGCACCACCACACCGGTGGCGTTAATGGTGCGACGCAGGTTGAGGCGCGAGGCTTGCTGCATGCGCGCTTTGGCGTCCCTTAGAATGGCGCTCTCCATAGCGCCAGCGGTATTCGGTGCTGCCGCCCCGCTCTTGAGGATGGCACGGCGGACGCCATCGACCGCCTCCCGCAGGCATCGGGTCTGAATCGTTTTGGGCACACCGGCCAGGGCGGGATCCTGTGCCGCCAGGAGAAGGAGATGATCCACTCCGGGCAGCTGTCTGAGTAGGGACTGTGTTTTGGCCTCGAGGGGCATGATCGCGGGTCTCCGGCGTTGGTGAAATCGGGAGGGTCTGCTGTCAGAACGTCCCAGATTGCGCGTCCGCACTCTCCGCTGGGGAGAGGGCGGCGTCGGGTATCAGATCGACCAGCTCTGGGAACCGATTTTCGCTTAAACCCAGTGCGGCCATTTGGCGGGTGAGCCGGCGGGTGTCGTGGCACTCGATCTCCAGCCCGCTGTTGAAGCGCGACATCAGCAGATCGGCCAGGTAGACGATGGCGGCGAGTTCGCTTCGGGGCGTCTTGGGGTCGGGGTGGTGATGGTGCCGGATGCAGTGGATCAAGGTATCCGGAAAATCCCATCGCTGGGCCAGAATGTGGCCGACCTGGATGTGATCGGTCCCCAGCAGTTTGCGTTCCACGGCGATGATGTCGTGGTTGTTCTCCATCAGGTTGCGGTAAAACAGAGGGTAGACCGCCGTCACGTATTGATCCAGCACCACCTTGCCGATGTCGTGTAGCAGACCTGCCGTATAGGCCCTCGTGGGGGCAACCTTTTCGGTCAAAACGGCGATCTGTTCCGCCACCAGGGCGACCCCGATGGCGTGGTGATAGATGCCCCCCTTGCAAAGGGAATATCCCATTTCGGATTGTTCAAAGTAGCTTTGAACAGCCGCCGAGATAACCAACTTCACCAGCAGGTCCTGACCCAGGAAGACCAGGGCGTGGTCCAACGACTCTACCCGTTTTTTCTTGGTAAAGAGTGCCGAATTGGCCAGCTGGAGCGTACGGGCGCTGATCACCTGATCCTTGCGCACCTCGTGGCCGATGCGGGCAATGTCGTACTCGCCCTCGTCGATGATGCGCAAGACCTTGAGGGCCACCTGGGGAATGGGTTGCAGACGCTCCATGGCCGCCGCGATCTCGGAGGCGCTTGGCGCTTGGATCGGCATATCGCCGTCAATCTTTTCTACACCGGCAGGCGCTATGGACACATGGCCGGTGCGCAGATCCAGCCCCAGACAACAGGTGAAAAAGCCGCCGGTCTCCGATCGCTCGATGTCAATTCCCGACGCTGCGAGAATGGCGAGCACCTTCTCCGCGGTGCGGCCGCCGATGTCCAGTTCGATGTCCTGCTGGTTGAGGGGGCCCACCAGAGCACCGCCGGCTACGCCGGCCTTCAGCCTGGCTTTGTCGGCGCCGGCGGCACAGACCGCTTCGATGAAGCGCGGCACCCCGGTGCTGGCATACTTATCCGGCTGATCCACCGCTGTGGTGCTCACCGGTTCGGGCAGAAGCAGATGGAGAATGCCGCCTACCTTGTTCTCGGGATCGTAGAGCGAGAGGCCCACGCAGGTGCCCAGGAAGGCTTGTAAAAGGATGGGCTGCTGCTGGCCAATATATCGGGTCCCGGCGGCCACATGGTACTTGGTTAAGATGGTCATATAACAGGCTTTCGGTCCGCCATGTGTTGGCGGCTGAGAGGCATAGTATTTTGTTGATTTTAAAGAATAATTATAGCATTTATACACAATTCGAATCAACACTTTCATGGAGATCTGCATGCGGAACCTGCTTGTTACCGGCGGTTGCGGCTTCATCGGGACGAACTTCATTCGCCATCTCTTGCGGCGAAACGATTTCCTTGGCCGAATTGTCAACGTTGACCTTTTGACCTACGCTGGGAATCCGGAGAACCTGGCGGATCTCGCCGAAACCCACGTGGCTCGATACCAGTTCGTCAAGGCCGATATCTGCGACCGGTCCGCCATGGAGGAGGTCTTCGACACCCACCGCATCGATACGGTATGCCATTTTGCGGCCGAATCCCATGTGGATCGCTCCATTGTGGGGCCGGCTGCCTTCATCCGCACCAATATCCTCGGCACCTTCACCCTGCTGGAGATCTGCCGCGAACGACACGCCGACATTCACCGCTTTCACCACGTCAGCACGGATGAGGTATACGGGTCATTGGGTGCAGAGGGCCTCTTCACTGAAACCACGGCCTACGATCCCAGCAGTCCCTATTCCGCCTCAAAGGCGGGATCTGACCACCTGGTCAGGGCCTACCAGCGGACCTATGATTTGCCGGTGACCCTCTCCAACTGCAGCAACAATTACGGCCCTTACCAGTTTCCCGAAAAGCTCATTCCCCTCATGATTCTCAATGCCCGCGAGGGAAAGCCGCTGCCGGTCTACGGCGACGGCAAAAATGTGCGCGATTGGCTCTACGTAGAAGACCACTGCGCGGCCATTTGGCAGGTACTGCAGGCCGGTCGGTGCGGTGAAACCTACAATGTGGGCGGCCGTTGTGAAATGGAGAATCTGCAGGTGGTCGAAACCATCTGCGATCGTCTCGATCTGCTGGTACCGCCGACTGGCGATGCCCGTCGAAATCTCATCACCTTTGTGGCCGACCGTCCCGGACATGATCGCCGCTACGCCATCGACTGTAGCAAGATTGAGACGGAGCTGGATTGGCAGCCTCAGGAGAGCTTTGCCAGTGGCATCGAGAAGACCATTCAGTGGTATCTCGACAATGTTGAGTGGGTCGCTCGGGTGCGTTCGGGAGCCTACCGCGAGTGGATCGCGACGCACTACGGAGATGATTGACGGTCACATCGCCCAATCCAAGGGTCGGTTGCACCACAGCTGCCGTAGATTGGGACCTGCTGGGAGGGTGGATTTCCGATTTGACGAAGCAACCCATTAATGAAGCAATTTAATTCGAAGGGAGAGAGATGTCGACCGATGCCAGAGAGCGCCTGATTTTTGCCTTGGATGTTCCTGAACCGGAGATGGCCTACGCCTTGATCGAACAGCTCAGCGGTCATGTTGGCCTTTTCAAGGTGGGCCTGGAACTCTTCGTGCGTTGCGGGCCTGCTATGATCCACCATATTCGCGAAGAGGCACGGGTGGGGGTGTTTTTGGATCTCAAGCTGCACGACATTCCCGCCACCGTCGAGCGGACCATGGCCCGCATCGCCGATCTGGGCGTTCAGTTCGCCACCGTGCACTGTGGGGAGAGCCCCGAAATGTTGGCGGCTGCGGTGAGGGGCAGCGGGGGTCAGGTGGGCGTGTTGGGGGTAACCGTGCTGACCAGCGTCTCCGCTGATGCGTTGCGTCTGGCAGGCTTTGGTGACGGCAGCCAGTCAGCCCTGACCGAATTGGTCAGACAGCGTGCGGCCATCGCCAAATCCGCCGGTGTTCAGGGCGTCGTCTGCTCGGGGCTTGAGGCCGCTGCTCTAAAAGCGGATTTGGGCGAGGATTTTCTCGCCGTAACGCCCGGCATCCGTCCCGCGGAGGCCGCTGCCGCAGGCGACCAGCAGCGGGTGGTCACTCCCGGCGCCGCCATCGCTGCTGGCGCCGACTATTTGGTGGTGGGGCGTCCCATCCGCGACGCCCGGGATCCGGCGGCAGCGGCGGATGCCATCTCAGCCGAAATCGCTGCAGCCCTCTAAAAGACGCGCGCCTCTCGCAGAAGTGTCAGGGCCAGAAGGAGCAGAGCGCCTATCACCACTACCCAGAGCTGTTCTGGGGAGAAACGTTTCATGGGCGTCTCCACCCGATGCCTGTTTAGGCATCGCTGTCGAGACCGAATGCCGTGTGCAACACCCGCACAGCCAACTCGGCATACTTCTCCTCGACGACGCAACTGATGCGGATCTCTGAAGTGGAGATCATCATGATGTTGATGTTCTCACGCGAGAGGGTGTTGAACATGACCGCGGCGACACCGGAGTGGTTTTTCATGCCCACACCGATGACCGACACCTTGGCGATCTCGGTGTCTCCATAGACCTTCTCTGCGCCGATCTCCGTTGCCACTTGCGCCTCGATCTCCATGGCGCGTTGAAATTCGGCTTTCGGCACGGTGAAGGTCAAGTCGGTCTCGCCGCCAGGTCGGGTGTTCTGAATAATCATATCCACGAGAATACCGGCCTCTGCCACCGGCGAAAAGATCTTGGCAGCGATCCCCGGTTGATCGGGCACCTTCCTCAGGGTGATGCGGGCTTCGTCTTTGTTGTGGGTCACCCCCGAAACGACCAGCTGCTCCATCCCGGAATCTTCGTTGACGACCATGGTTCCCTCCTCTTCGGAAAATGACGACCTAACGTGCACGGGGATGTTGTATTTTTTGGCGAATCCCACCGACCGGATCTGAAGTACCTTGGCGCCCAGGCTGGCCATGTTGAGCATCTCATCGTAAGAGATCTCTTTGAGCTTGCGCGCTTTGGCGCAGACATTGGGGTCGGCTGTGTAGATGCCGTCCACGTCCGTGTAAATCTCACAGACGTCGGCTTCCAGCGCTGCGGCGATGGCAACGGCAGAGGTGTCCGATCCGCCGCGGCCCAGAGTGGTGATGTTGCCCTTGACATCGCATCCCTGAAAACCAGCCACGACGACGATGTGGCGCTTTTGGATGAGTTGACGCAGGCGTGACGCGCCGATTTCGAGAATGCGGGCGTTGCCGTAGTCGCAATCGGTGACCACGTCTGCCTGATGGCCCAGCAGGCTCTCGGCCGGATACCCCATTTCGGTGAGCAACATGGCTAGCAGCGCCGAAGTGGTCTGCTCGCCAGTGGCCAGCAGAACGTCCAATTCCCGCCGGTTGGGGTTTTCACTGATGGTGTGGGCCATGCCGATTAATTTATCCGTCTCGCCGGCCATTGCGGAAAGGATGACGACCACGTCGTCGCCTTTGTCGTAGGTCTTGGCCACCCGACGGGCCACATTGCGAATCCTTTCGATATCGGCAACGGAGGTGCCGCCAAATTTCTGAACGACGAGTGCCATCTAGGGTCGTCCTTTCATCGGGGAGGGGGATGCCGGTTGCGTCCTTGCCGCGCGCGGTGCTCGGAACACCGCTCAGGCGCTGAAAAAATCGAGTCTATCTATCAGATCAACGTAGGGAAGTCCATACGCAATCAGCTCGATGTCACGGGTCTGGGGCGCAGAGGGGACCAGGCGGACCTGCAGATGTTCGGGCGGCAGCTCTGCCGGCGGGAGGCGGTCGGGCCATTCGATGACCAGGACTCCGGATAATCCGATCTGATCGGCCAAACCGAGGCTTTCCAGATCGGCTGCGCCTGTCGGCAGTCGGTACAGATCCACATGATAAAGCGTCAGGCGTCCCGGGTATTCATTCACCAGGGTATAGGTAGGGCTCGTGACGACGTATGTCTCGGGCACCGCCAATCCGTCGGCCAATCCCTGGGCAAAAACGGTTTTACCGCTGCCCAGCTCTCCTTCGAGCAGCACGAGGCTGCCGTCCGCCAGGCGTCGGCCGACCGCCGTCGCCAGACGTCGCGTGTCTGCGGCACCATCCGAGGTGAATCTCAGTTGGCGGATGGCGACACTCATGGCAGAAGGATGTCGGTCAAGGGTTGCTCTGGATGGTGTGCGGAGGCCAACTGCGATATCGTTTCTGGCAGAATGGCCATGAGATCCGATGCCAAATATCCCTGGGGCCCCATTGTTGCAGCCAGCCGGTCCCCGGCAGCGCCGTGGAGATAGACCCCCAGACGGGCAGCCGCCTCTGGTGAGCTGCCCTGGGTAACCAGAGCGGCGATGATGCCTGTCAGTACATCCCCCATTCCGCCCGACGCCATCCCGCTGTTCCCGCTGAGGTTGATCCAAACCTCCCCGCCCTGGCTGGCCACCACCGTACGGGCGCCTTTGAGGACCAGCGTCACACCGTGTTCCGTCGCGAATTTGCGGGCGCTGGCCACCCTGTCCGCCAGCAATTCAGCGGTGGGGTGCCCCGTGAGGCGGGACATCTCGCCGGGATGTGGGGTGAGAATAATGGGGACCTCGGCCGCCGTCAGCACCGCGAGGCGCTCGGCCAGGAGATTGAGACCGTCGGCGTCGATCACCAGGGGTAGGGGGCTTCGACTTACAAGCGCTTCCAGGAGGTCACCCGTCTCCGCCTCCGTTCCGATGCCTGGGCCCAGCGCCACGCATCTGCGTCCCGCCGATAGTCCCAGAATTTGCGGGAGCGCTTCTGTCGATAGACCACCCAATGGGGTTTCAGCCAATCCCACCGTCATGGCTTCCAGCGTCTGTTGAGCCACCAGGGGCTGGACCCCCTGGGGACACCCCAAGGTGACCAATCCGGCTCCCGCCCGAAGGGCTGCCATGGCGGCCATCGCGGCTGCGCCGGTGGTACCCGATTTTCCGGCGATTACCAGTAGGTGACCCGTGGTGCCTTTATGGGCCAGGGGATCTCTGGGGCGCAGGAGCGCATGGGCGGCGTCGGCCGTCATCAGATGCTGGCGGCAACCGACGCCGCGTGCGATGTGCGGGGGAATGCCGATCTCAATCACTTTGAGGCGGCCCGTGTGTTCGGCACCGGGATAGAGCAGGTGCCCCACCTTGGCGAAGGCGAAGGTCGCCGTGGCGTCGGCGGTGATGCAGATCCCTTGTACACGACCGGTGTCGGCATTTAGGCCCGATGGGATGTCAACGGCGAAAATGGGCTTTTTGGTGGCGTTAAGAAACGTGATGACGGACCGATAGTAGCCGCGCACGTCGGCGTTGAGGCCGGTGCCCAACAGGGCATCGATCCAGACCGCAGGTGCTGACATCTGCGCCGCCTGTTGAGTAAAGGCCGCTTGGTCGGGAAGGGCGATCACCGCCACCCCCAGGCGGGAGATCAGCTCCAGGTTGACGCGCGCATCGCCGGTCACTCGCTCGGTCTCGCTGAGGAGATATACCGTCACGGGTATGCCGCGCTGGTAAAGGTAGCGCGCCATGACGAAGCCGTCACCCCCATTGTTGCCCCGTCCGGCCACGACTCCCACCGCACCGCCGTTGGCCTTCCTATAGGTGGTCTCCAAGAAAAAGGCGGTTGCGCCTCGACCGGCGTTTTCCATCAACACCCGACCGGGAAGCCCGAAGCGCTTGATCGTCTCGCGATCCATCTGCTGCATTTCGGCAGCCGTCACCAGGTCCATCTCGCACCTCATGCCACTGGTGGGGTTAAAGTTGGTTTGCCATGGTAACCATATCGCCCACAGCCTTGTGGAGGCCCACGTATAGCGCTTGCGTGATGACGCTGTGGCCGATGAGCAGGTGTTCAATTTCGGGAAGACCGGCGAAAGCGCGGAGATTGTTGTAGCCCAGACCACCGGCGAGCCACGGTCGCAATTTCAGGCGGTGGGCCAGCTTAATGGCATCCACCACCTGCCCGAAGGCCTGTTCGACCTGTTCATCGGAGCCGCCATGGCGATATCCTTGGCTGAAGCTATGGGTATTGAGGACGACGCCGTCGGCGCCCGCCTGCAGCGCCAGTTTGACCTGCTCCGGTTGCGGGTCGATGAAGATCAAGGCCCGAATACCGTTGTTCTGCAAGGCTTTTAGACTGTCTTCGAGCTCCTTGTGATGGACCATCAGGTCGATGCCGCTTCGGGGCACCATAGACAGGGGGTGCACACTGACGAGCACGCAAAGGTCGGGACGCAAATCCATGGCCAGACCAAAAAGTTCCGCGGCCGCTGGGATGGTGATGATCAGTCGGGTATGCACTGTTTCACGGAGAAGGCGCAGATCGCGTTCGGCGATGGGACTGCTCTCAGTGCCGAGGCTGGCCGCCACCCCGGCTGCTCCCGCGATCTGGATGAAGGTGGCGGCGGCAACTGGATCCGGCTCCATCTCTCCGCGGGTCTGACGCAGGGCGCCGACGGGATCCACACTGATGTAGACGCCTGCCATTATGCCTCCCTTTCTCCAGCGGTAGGATCGATCCGGGCCAAAACGGCCTTCAGTTCCTTGGACTTGGCCGCCATCTTAGCAGCATCGGCCGTGTTGCTGACATGATCGTAACCGAAAAGATGCAGTATGCCGTGGATGAGCAGGTCGTCCAATCGCTCTTCGAACGGCATGGCCGCCCCCTCGCTCTCGCTCCGGCAGGTGTCGAGTGAAATGACCACGTCACCGATCAGATGGGGTGTCACCTCGCTGAACGCCCCCTCTCGCATGGAAAAAGCGATGACGTTGGTGGGGCCGCTGCGCTGGAGATATTGCTGGTTGAGGGCGGCGATCTCATCGTCGTCCACCAGCACGATGGACAACTCCCCGTCAGGACAGTCCAAGGCGTTTAAGATGGCCGCGGCCTTCATCTGGACGCTTTCCTGCTGAACGGGCTGTCTTTTTTGACGATTGTCGATCTGAATCTCCATGCTTGGCCTCTCCGCTTTTCCCCTGTGCCAAGGATTGCACTTCGGCGTATTCGATACGGTGATGGTGAATCCCGTTCAAGATCTTATAGAAACTCCGGGCGATACGATGCAGGTCTTTAAGGGTCAACTCACAGTCGTCCAGTTGACCATCAGAGAAAATTTTGTTGATCAGATTCTGCACCAGTCCCTGGATGCGCGCCGGTGTGGGATTTTCCAGGGTTCGCGATGCAGCTTCGACCACATCGGCCAGCATCACCAGACCGGCCTCTTTGGTTTGTGGTTTTGGCCCGGGATAGCGGAAGTCACTGACGTTGACATTTTCCTCCCCCCGCAGCTGTTTGGCCTTCTCAAAGAAATAGCTGATCAAACTTGTTCCATGGTGCTGTTTAATGGCGTCGATGATGGCCGTACCCAGTTTGTGTTGACGGGCGATCTCGACGCCCTCCTTGACATGGGAGCTGAGGATCAGGGCCGACATGCTGGGGGCCAACTTGTCGTGACGATTGCGGCCGTTGGTTTGGTTTTCAATAAAGTAGAGCGGCTTCTTTATTTTGCCAATGTCATGGTAATACCCGCAAACCTTCGCCAGAAGAGGGTTGGCCCCGATCTCCGTTGCGGCGGCTTCCACTAGCGAACCCACGATGACCGAGTGATGGTAGGTCCCGGGAGCCTCGATCATGAGTCTTCTGAGGAGGGGGCGGTCGAGATTGGCGCGTTCTAGCAGGGTGATGTCGGTAGTGTAGTGAAAGAGCATCTCAATGACGGGTGCCACGCCGATGGTGATGATACCGGCAAAGGCGCCACCCATGAAGGCGAAGACCACATTCCAGAGCAGCTGGTACCCGGTGATTTCGCCGAAGTAGAGGTCGATCGCAGTCGCCAGAATCGCATTGACCAGGCCGATCTTCAGACCGGCCTGAATGATGAGTTGGCGCTCCCGGCAGGACTGGGTCCAATAGGCGGCGATCACACTGGAGAGCCAGAAATAGATGAAGAGCTCGAAGCGGTTTTGCAGCATGATGGCGCTGCAAACTGCCACCACCAGCCCGAAGGTATGGGCCAGCGCCGGTCCCAAAAAGAGGCAGACAGTCATGGCGCCACAGGTCAAGGGAATACCGTAGACCAATGAGGCGGCCGGGATCGAGAAGAGGGCGTTGTCCGTCCATGCCTCGGTGAGGATGCCGGCAAACTTGATCACCAGGAGGAGGACCACCAGCACAAAAGCGCAGAACAGAAGATTTCGGTCGTGTTCGCCGCCAACGGCGGGCGTGTGTTGCAGCCCCACGTAGTAGGCCGTTAAGAGCAGACAAATCAGAAGCAGGCCGCCACCGGCCACCCGACTCAGCAACTTTTCGGTGCGGGCTTGCTCCGCCAGCGCCTTCAGCTTGATAATCTGTTCGGCGGTGACCCGTTCGCCTTCGCGCAGCAGCATCTCACCCGCTTTTATCTTGTAAAGAATCGGTTTGGTCTGCACGATGGCCAACTGCTTACGTGCTTCGGTTTCATGACGGTTAAGGCTGATGTTGGGCTGCAGCAGGCGCTGCACCAGGTCCACCACAAGTCCGATGCGGGCGTACGCTTGGTTGACCAGCAGGGGCTGGCCCACGACGCGGACCATGGTTTTCGCCTGGTCGGGACCGTAATACGGGCGCAGGTTCTTCACCAATCGCTCTTTTTGAGAGGGCAACTCCCGCAGCGTGATGCCTTTTTCGGCTTCGCGCAGCAAGAGCTCTTTGTTGGCCACGATACCGTTGCCCATGATCTCGGTGAGAATGCGCACAATGTCGCTTTGCAGTTCATGGGAGAAGGCGGCCTGTCGGAGCAGGTCGAAGGCACCTTCGCTAATTGTGAGTCCCAAGACGGATTCGAAAGCGTTTTTGTGATCGCCAACGGTCTCGCCGGCTGGATCGGGATAGGGCGTTTGCGTGTCCGCACTGGCATCGAACCCCAGGTCAACGACCTCGTCCGTGGACGGTATGCGCTGGCGCATCTCCTTGAAGGCGGTCTCCACGCGCTGGACCAGATTGACCATCAGGGTGGTATCGTGGTCGTAAACCGTCAATACTGCTTCGGCGGCTTTTCGCTGCAGCTCCCTGGAAGCTGCCTCGTCTTCGATGAAAAAATCTTGGGGCGCCTTAATGTCATGCTCGACGACGTCGCCCGGAGCATAGCTGTATCGGCGGATGGAAAGGCTAGGGTAAAGGAGCAGCAGAAAGAGTCCCAGGCATAAGGACAGCAGCAGCCAGGGAAGGTAGGGGCGCGATGCGGCGGCCTTGTTCTTGGGATCGCCGCTGCGCTCGCCTCTATCGGTTTTGCGAGGCTTGCTGGGTGTTCTCAATATTCTCATATGCTCGAATGACATCTTGCACAAGGCGATGGCGGACCACATCACGCTTGGAGAAGAATACGAATGCAATTCCCTCTATATTTTGTAAGATTTGCTTGGCTTGCACCAGTCCCGAGGCCTTCTCCGACGGCAAGTCGATCTGGGTGATGTCCCCGGTGATGACCGCTTTGGAGCTGAAACCGATTCGGGTCAGGAACATCTTCATTTGCTCCGATGTCGTATTCTGGGCCTCGTCCAAGATGATAAAGCTGTCGTTGAGCGTCCGGCCGCGCATGAAGGCCAATGGGGCCACTTCAATCGCCCCCTGCTGCATCAGGGCAGAGGCTTTTTCAAAGCGTAACATGTCGTGCAGGGCGTCGTATAGAGGGCGCAGGTAAGGATTTACCTTTTCGGCCAAATCCCCCGGCAGAAAGCCCAAGGCCTCTCCTGCTTCCACGGCTGGCCGTGTAAGGATGATACGGCTGACGATGCCCTTGGTCAATGCGGAAACCGCCATGGCCATGGCCAGGTAGGTCTTGCCGGTGCCCGCCGGACCGATGCCGAAAACGATGTCGTTGTTGCGAATTGCGTCGATGTAGGCCTTCTGGCTCTGGCTTTTTGGGGTGATGGCCCGCTTTTTGGCGGTGATATAAACGGAGTCCAGAAAGATCGATTTGAGATCGGCGCGGTGATCTTTACTGAGGATGCGCAGGGCATATTCCACATCGTTGGGATAGATCGGATACCCCTCTTTGATGAGGGAATAAAGCTGTTCGAGAACATTGCGTGCAAGGGCTGTATCTTCGACATCGCCCGCAATAAACGCATGGTTGCCCCGGGCGTTGATGATCACGTCCAGGCGTCGCGCAATGGTCTTTAGATGGCTGTCCTGCTGTCCGAACAGTTGGCGTGCGATATCCGCATTGCCGAAGGTGAGTTTGATCTGTTTATCATCCGTCAAGGTTTGCCTGTTCCCCATGCCAAATTGGCGGACCTAGTTCTCGAGTATCGTGGCCATTGGCGCTGATCCGGCACCGTGCCTATGCTATATTGGACAGGCCGTCAAGCGATCTGTTAACGCTGTGATGCACCAATCTGATTCGGCCAGACCCTAACCAACTTTATACGTGAATGCAAATGGGCTCACAAACACCTGCATTCTCTCCTTGAAGCTATGGACGAATGGGGGAAGCGCCACTACGGCCAACGATGGGTTCCCAGCCCTGATTTCCGTAAGTGGAAAAGGCTTGACGGGTGACTATGCACTTGCTACTCAGCGGTTCCATCTGCTCCATGGCCCTCCAGTTCAGGGGAATTCATGAACCCATTCGATATTCTCATCATTATCATTATCGTGGTCACTCTGATTCGGGGGGTCTTTCGCGGTCTGGTCAAAGAGCTGGCTTCCATCATCGGCGTCCTGGGCGGATTTTATGCGGCTTACAGCTACTATCCCTTTCTTGGTCAGCCCCTTGGCCGTTGGATACCACAGCCGGGTTGGGCCAATATCGTCAGCTTCCTCATCATTTTCACCGTCATCTATCTGATCGTCAGCATCCTTGGGGTCATCATCAAGTACCTGCTCAGCATTGCCTTCCTGGGGTGGGTGGACCGGCTTTGTGGAACCCTTTTCGGAGCCTTTAAAGGCGTCCTGATATGTGCCGTGCTATTGGTGGCGCTGATAGCCTTTCTGCCGGCCAGTTCCAATATTGTGCGGGCCTCAATGCTATCCCCCTACGTCAAGAAGATTGCCCACCCCATGGCCCGTATGGTGACCAAAGAGATGCGTCAACGCTACAATCACAACGCTGAAGAGGTGGAAAAGACGTGGCGCCAAAAGCAAAATTAACCTCTCCGCCCTCCCACCCAATACCGGCCAAACGCTTCATCGAAAGCCTTACACCAATCGCGGCCCTCAGGGAGTTGATCGCAACCCTGCGCGGTGACGGCGGCTGCCCCTGGGACCGCCAGCAGACACCCGAAAGCGTTACGACGTATCTTCTCGAGGAGGCTTACGAACTGGTGAGCGCTGTGGAAGCAGGGGAGCATAGCGCCATTGAAGAGGAACTGGGAGACGTGCTGTTTCAGGTGTTATTTATGGCGCAGCTGTTTGAGGAGCACGGCCTCTTGGATCTTGCAGCGGTGGCCGAGCGCAATCGTACCAAAATGATGCGACGCCATCCCCATGTCTTCGGAGACGAGACCATCGCATCCGCTGGCGACGTCAAACTGCGCTGGGCGGAGATCAAGGCGGTCGAGAAAGAAACGAACGGGCAATCACGGCAATCCATTGATATCCCAACCAAACTACCGGCACTGCTCAAGGTTTGCCGGTATTTTGAGCGTCTACCTGAAAAACCCCACCCCAGTGAGCCGCTCGGAGAGGCGGTTGCGGCACTCAATAAAGTGGCGGCCGCAACTAATGTCTCGAAATCCCATGCGACCGATCTGGGTGCGGTGGATGCTGTTGAGACCGCTGGGGATGCCCTCCTCCACCTCGTCCATGCGATTCTTCGGATGAATCAGCATCCCGAAACCCTCCTTCACCGGGCCCTACGCAAGCGATTGGCGCCACATCCCGACTGAATAGAATATCGGAACATTTCTACAGATTTATACAGGGTGTGACCCAGGTAGATTCGCTGCGGAGCCAGGAAACCGCCATGTTCAGCGGCAGCGGTCCTCATTGCCCATGAAGTTTGATTGAGGTGGAGATCGGGGTAAGCAATACCTCACCGGCCGCGATGCCGCTCAGCATGAAGGGACAGTGCGGCATCCCCGTGACGTTACTAGCGGAGAATGGGGCGGCAGGATTCCCCCATGACTCAGCGGGGTAGGAGTTGGGCTTCTTGAGAGCCCAGACAGAGTCATGGTGGGGCATGGCCATTCAAGGATGACCATTCGTTCGGTTGGTACGGTGCGAGATGCCCTTTAGACCATTTCGTCAACGGGCTTTTTCGCTGGCGGCAGCCTGAAAATCAAGTCGCCATTGTTGTTGTACTTCTCGTAGATGACGCGGCCTTCCTCAAAGGTGTGGGCGCTGTTTTTCTTCGCCTCCTCTTCTTCGGCGGCCGTTTTCTTGCTAAGTTCGGCGCTATCCTGCGCCGATTCGATCGGCCGGTCCTCCCTTACCTTCTGCTCCTTTTCGATGAGCGCTTTTTTCTCCTGTGCGACAACGGTGTTCTCCGGCCGCCCCAAGTTCTGCACCGATGATGGTCCAACACTGTCCAACATGACTAGATCCCCCTTTTACCGTTCTGGCGCCACCTTGAAGCCGATTCTGGCGGAAGCCGTAGATGCCCCCGGTAGGCTGGCGGTTGATTCTCAACTCGCACGTCAATTGGCGTCTGATTGTGAATCTGCTGCGCCCTCTTTTTTTGCCAATTCCACCAGGTGATTCATCAGGGCGCTGGAATCATCCACTGGCATGGCATTTGTTACCTTGCGATTCTCCTGATCCAAGGTGTTGAAAAAAAACTGTTTCCCTTTATTGGGGGCGGGGGATAAAGGATGATGGAGGGGTGTGCCTTCGGGGGTGGGCGATTCTGGCCCAGGCGCAAGCTCTCCGTATGTGCGGATGCGATCCAGGATTGTCGACGAGACCCGTTCGAAGACGCTCTCGCGAGAATCCCCTCCGCTGAGGGTTACACGATCCAGCTCGGCTTTGAAAGCAGATTGCTGGGGCGTAGGTGCCGCCGTCCGGCCTTGACTGAGCTGACGGCGATAGACATTGAGCACGTTGTGAATCTGATAGCTATGAATATCCACTTTCACTACCTCCGAACCCCTTATCGGCCTGGGTGACTTCTGCTTTAGGTTTTTTTGCCATTAAAAAACCCACCTCCATTATCGGACGATGGAGATGGGCTTTAACTAAATGGCTGTAATATCGGGCTGGTGGAACCACTTCGATCAATTTCAAAGGACCCAGCAATAGCCCCTGTTAATCATCGAAATCCCCCTCGGGTCCTTTGTCCGATACGATCGATTTGGCCCGTTCAATTATCAGATCGCGGGTCCACTGGGCAGGATCCTCGATTCGTTCAGCCCTTGGGCCCGGATCGAAACTGCCCGCCTGGTTGATCGCGTCAATGGCGTGGGGCGCCGTGTCGGTGGCGTCAAATACCTCTGTCAGCAGGTTGAAGACAAAATCCTCCACACGTTTGGCCATGCGATCCCGGTATCGCTTCTCCTGACCGAGGAATTTGTTTTCAAATGGTAGGTTGAGTTTCTTGAAATTCCCACCAGAAAGCCCATTTTTGGCGGCGTAGGTCAGCATCTCTTCCCACAGGGTGGCGTTAACGCCCTCCCCCCTAATCTTAATAAATTGTCCCGCCTCATCGAGTTGGGCATTGCCGTCATCATTGACCTTCAGTCCCCACGAGATCATTTGCAGGGCGGTGGCCACGTTGGCTTTGGTGGTGCGTGTCTTGTCACGGATCTCACGGAGCCGCTCGGAGCTGTTGCCCGATGTGCCGTGCTGGGCACCGGAAACGCGATAGGGCTCTAATGCGGCGTGAATCTCGGCGGTCAGGTCTACCTGAATCCCTTGGCCGCTCGCCTCGATCCCGTGGGTGGTGCCATTGTTGAGGGCAATCCAGGTGGGGTAGATCTCATGGGCATTGAGACCCTGGATAAGGAACAGCGCTTCCTCTACGGTGGAAAGCCCCAGTTTGCCTTTTATCTCACCAACTTCTGTTTCGAGGCTGGCCCACTGCGGGACGAAGGGCCTCAGCGCGATGCTGGCCAGCAGGTTTTGGTCGTCCGGCAGGTGGGAGGCATCGATGGCGATGGAGGTGATGCCGGCATCAAAAATGGAGGGGATTTCAGCCTTGGCAGCGGTGATATCGGCCTCTCCCTTGATACCGTAATGATCGGCGTGCAGCGCGATGGGGATGGTGATCCCCATCTCGTTGCAGAGAGCGTCCACCTGGCGGGCGATATTCCAATAGTTCACCGGACAATAGGCCGCGGCGCCCCCTTCCGATTTGGCGATTTCGATAATCAGCGCTGAATTGGCCCGCTGGGCGGCCCGCAGCACCCCGCGAATGATGAGGTGGCTACGACCATTGGCGGCGATGGAGATTGCCGAACCCTTTGCGAGCATTGCTTTATCAATGAAGCCGCCACTGACCAGCAAGGCCTGCGAATTTGGGAAGAGGCGTTGGATATTGGGCGGCCGTCCCACCTTCAGGGCCATTTGAAATGCTTGCGATGAGCCACTCATGGATGAAGCCATTTTCACCTCCTTGATGAAGGCGATGAGGGCGGGGGCCTCTCATCGGTTTTTCTCGATTTTTTCGGAATGAACCGGTCTTAACCAGTTTGCTTACTGGGACTGAACAATGTCGGGGGGCGGCGTTTTAACGGCCTTGTTAAAGGCGTCGACCTCAGCCTTGAGCGCTTTGGCTTCGGTTTCATAGGTGGCGATCTCGGTCTGCAGAGCCGTTACCTTTGCTTGGAGGGCGTTTTGTTTCTCCGGCGTGTCTGCCATTTGACGCAACACTTCGATTTCGGCTTTCGCGCTCATGAGACGTTCATATTCGGTTTTCAATTTCTCCTGGCGGGTCACCAAGGCTTGTCGTTTCTCCTCAAGAAATGTGACCGCTTCCTTTGCCCGTGTGGCAGCTTCTGTCGCCGGATCTGCATCCGCGGCCGCCGGTGCCGGCGGCTGGGGGGGCTGAACATCAGAGTAAGCCTCCACTTTATCCCGCTGGTCCAGCGGTACCTGACTGAGATCGTCGGTGAAATGGATGGAACCGTCCTCACCGGTATAGCGATAGAACTCCGCCCAGAGGCCGCCGGGAAACATGAGGCTGCCGGCTAGGAGGAGGCCGCCAAGCACGCAGAGTTGGATGCCTAGGCCACGCATGGGACCGCCTTTCGTTAAAGAATGCCGGAATCCGAATGGCTGGCTCTTTGCAGAGCCGTAAACACCTGCTATTATACGGATCCCGATGTTTATGTGTCAAGTCGCAGGCACTTGAATGACGATTCTAATGTCCTGTTTACGCTACAACTTTTCCATATCTGCAACTTACCAGGAGCAGCAATGAAGATCTTGGCTCACCATCCCGTGGCTGGCAGTCCCCTCATCGGTCTGGTCATCATCTGCAGTCTGTTGATGGCCTGTGCACTGGCACCGGAGGGTGGTCCTGCCCAACCGAAGGTTGACACCGAGGCGGACGCGCTGTTTCAGGACGCCGAGGCCCGTTTTGATGCCGGCGACTTTGCGGCGGCGATCGAGGGATACAACACCTACCTGCTTCAGGCCCCCCAGGGCAGGTGGGCCGCCGCCAGTCTGATAAAAGTCGGCGCCGCCTACCAACGTCTGGAGCGCCCGCTGGATGCATTGAATAGCTATCAGCGAGTTTTGACAGAGTTTCCCGATGCGCCTTATGCCACCGACGCCTATCTTGAAATGGTTGAACTTTACGCTCAGACCCACCGCTTCGATCAACTCCTCGAGCTGACCCCGCCTAAGGGGCAGGAAATGTTGTCTCCCGGTCAGAAGGTGCGTCTGTTCACATTGAGAGGTGACGCTTTCCTGGCCCAGGGATATCCTGCCGATGCATATGTCCAGTATCGTGCTGCTCTGGATCTCGACGGGGATACCCTCACCCCGACCGAGGCCGCGTTGACCGTGGCCGCTCGTCTCGAAGAGAGCGTCCGTCAACTCAATCTCGCAGAGAATCAACTCTTTCTCGAGGGAGAAAGCCATCACGGCATCCATGCCCTCCTGCTCTATTACCTGGGCCTGCATCAGGCCGATGCGGGGCAGCCCGACAAAGCCGTTGAGACCCTCTCCAGTTTCGCCGGTCGCTATCCCGACCACCCTTATATCGGCCGCGCATTCACATTAATGGAGGAATTTTCCCACCACCAACAGTTTGCACCCTTCACCATCGGCTGCCTGCTGCCGCTCAGTGGTCCCTATGCGGCCTATGGCAAGCGCGCTTTGCAAGGGATCGAGTTGGCCCTGAGTGATTGGTCGACTCAAAATTGGCATCCCATGCGATTGGTGGTGCGGGATTCCCGCGGCGAGACGCACACCGCCTTGGAAGCATTGACGGCACTGGCAGAAGAGGGAGTGGGGGCCGTCATCGGCCCCATGGTCACCGCAGAGGCGGTTGCGCCAAAGGCGCAGGAGATGGGTCTGCCCATCGTCGCTATGACGCAGAAAGCCGGCGTCGCCGGCATCGGTTCCTACATTTTTCGCAACTTCATGACGCCAGAGATGCAGATGCAGGCACTGGGGGCGTATGCAGTGGAGACCCTCGGGCTGAAGCGGTTTGCCATCCTCTATCCCCGGGAGCCTTACGGTGAGCGGTTTATGCAGCAGTTCTGGCGGGCCGTAGCCGCCCGTGGAGGGGAAGTGACGGCGGTAGAAGCCTATGATCCAAAGAATACCGACTTTGCCCGCCCCATCAAACAGCTGATCGGCGAGGCCGTTCCCGTCGATAGGCGTCTCTCGGCACCCGCCCGTGTGCAGGATCCCCGGCTGCAGGCCAATGCGCGGCGTGGCGATGGGCCGCAGACCTTGGCCCAGCACTTGTTTGCCTCGCCCACGGCATGGATAATGGATGGCTACCGCACCACCGCTACCAGTCCCGTCGGCGCCACCGCCCTTGAAGACGCTGGCCGGATGGCGGTGACCGCCAAGTTTGAGGCAATCTTTCTACCCGATTCCCCGCGCAAGGCCGGTCTTATCATTCCCCAACTGGCCTATTACGACATCCGCCATGCCCAGCTATTGGGGACCAATTTGTGGCATTCGCCCCAACTGCTCGAAATGGCCCGCAAGTATGTACAGGGGGCCATTTTCACAGATGGCGTTCACTTTGAAACGGAGCAGACGGTCAAGGATGCGTGGCCGGATCCGGCACACGTTTTTCGAACAGCATTCAAGACCATCTACACCGGCGAGCCGGACCTCATTGCCGCCACTGCGTACGATACGGCCGAAATTCTCTTCGCCATCTTTTCTGAATCGGAGATTCGATTGCGCCGCGATATTAAAAACCGCCTCAATTTGGCGGGCCCCTTTCCCGGTATCACCGGGCAAACCACCTTCAGCCCCATCGGAGAGGCCCAGAAAGCCCTTCACCTCCTCCAGATCCAAGGGCGACGCTTCGTGGAGTTGCAGCGTCTGCTGGCGCCCCCCTCTGGTCCGTTGCCGACCGACCCGCCAATGCAGCAGGATCTATTTTCGATAGATGGGCGTTATTCAGGGTATATTGATTAATAGTGGCCCGCCGGAAACGACGGTCAGAAGCTGCAGCTATTTCTAAGAGAGCCCTGTCCCGTGGATTCCAGCACGGTGGTCCAAAGCTTCCCCCTCGGGTTGACCTGCTTGCGTTGGCCCACCGACAGCTTCATGGGGATGTGAACGAAGTGGTTGTTCCAATGGCCGATGATCATGTCCGTCTTGCCGGCAATGCCCGCGTGTACTGCGTCGCGACCTAAGAAGCCACAGAAAACGCTGTCGTTGGCGTTCGCCGGCAGACTGCGGATCATGTAACTGGGATCGATATATTTGAGGGTGGTTTTTACCCCTTTGGCATCAAAGTAAGCCTTGATCTGCTCCTTCAGATAGAGACCGATGTCTTTGAGTCGGATATTTCCCGAAGCGTCGGTTTCCAGGCCGGCGTCCGCAAAGAACTTCTGTCCTGCCCCCTCGGCGGCCACAATGACGGCATGCCCTCTCTCGGCGAGGCGATTTTCAAGTGCAGCCAGTAACCCACAATCCCCTTTCAGGTCGAAATCCACTTCGGGGATTAAAACAAAATTCACATCCTGCTGGGCCAGAGACGCCGTAGCCGCGATGAAGCCGGAATGGCGGCCCATGAGCTTGATCAGGCCTATCCCGTTGGGGTAGCCCCGGGCCTCGTTGTGCGCCCCGATGATGGCTTGGGTGGAGACCTCTACCGCGGTATCGAAGCCAAAGGAGCGTGACACCATGTAGATATCGTTGTCGATGGTTTTGGGAATCCCGATGACGCTGATTTTCAGCTTGCGTTCCGCCACGGCGGCCGTGATCTTGTGCGCGGCCTTGAGGGTCCCGTCCCCACCAATCATGAAGAGGATGCCGATATTGAGCCGCTCCAGACAATCTACGATGGCCTCGATATCCTGGGCCCCCCGGCTGGACCCTAGAATGGACCCGCCCATATCGAGGATGCCGCTGACCATGGAGGGGGTCAGATCTAGCCAATCATGGCCATACTCCGGAATGAAGCCTTCCAGCCCGTAGCGTATACCGTAGATATTGCGGACGCCATAGTGGTAGTAAAGTTCCAGGACGATGGCCCGGATGATGTCGTTGAGCCCCGGGCAGAGCCCGCCGCATGTGACCAGGGCGCAACGCAGTTTGCTCGGATCGAAATAGACCTTTTTACGGGCGCCGGCCAACTCCAGCGAGCGGATCGTTTCGTTGGACGCGTGGGCTCGAAGGATCTCCGCGGTCTGGATGACGGAGAGAATCTGGGCCTTGTCGTCCACAAAGCTTTGGGGCTCTGCGGTTCCCGAAATGCCTCCTAGGGGAGACTGAATTTTGGCTTCTCCAAGGGATGCGATTTCAGCCTTGGCAGTGGTCAACTCCATTGTCTCCTCCGATCTCTTTCCGTGCTGCCCTCAAGCATGGGCTGCCGCCCATTGCGCAGCCGGACATGCTGCCATCGTTCCTCAACCGTTTTTGCCATTGAATTTGAACTCACCTTTGCCAAGTATGTCATGCAGGTGCAGAATCCCGCGAAGTTGGTTGTCGCGATCGACGATGGGCAGGACGGTGATCTGGTGGGTCTCCATCAAATTGAGGGCGTCGTAGACTGCCGACTCCGGGAAGAGCGTCTTGGGGTTTGGCGTCATGACATTTTCCAATGTCGCTTGGAAGGGCGCCTCCAGCCGTGCGAAGCAGCGCCGCAGATCGCCGTCGGTAACGATCCCCGCCAGACGGCCGTCGGCATTCATCACCAGGAGGGCGCCCAACCCGCCGCGGTCCAGAATTGTGATCGCTTGTCTCAGGTCCGCGCCGGATCTCACCCATGGAACCAATTCGGCCGGCAGCATCAGTTCGGCCACTCGGGCGGCCAAGCGCTGACCCAAGGCGCCGGCCGGATGAAACCGCTTGAAGTCGGTGCTGTTGAATTCTTTACGGTTCATCAGCACCACTGCCAAGGCGTCACCCATGGCCAGCATGGCGGTGGAACTGGCTGTCGGTGCCAGCCCCATCGGGCAGGCTTCCTTGGCAACGCCGGTGTCGATGATGAGATCGCAATGGCTGGCCAGAGTAGATTTTCGCCCGCCGGTGAACGCCGCAACCCGGCAGCCGATGGCGCGCACACTCGGCAGCAGCAGGTTGATCTCTTCGGTTTCACCGCTGTTGGAGAGCGCGATGAAAATGTCATCGGCACTGACCATACCCAAATCGCCGTGCATGGCCTCGACGGGGTGTAGGAAGAGCGCTCGGGTGCCGGTGCTATTGAGGGTGGCCACGATTTTACGGCCGATGAGGCCCGATTTGCCCACGCCGCCGACGATGACCCGACCGCCGCTCCCCATGATCAGATCCACCAACTTCGCAAAATTCGCGTCCAGTCGCTCCACAAGCCCCATGATTCCCTGCGCCTCAATGGCGAGAACCGAGCGGGCTTCGGCGAGGCTGCCGCTATGGTGAGTGATGTTGACCTTGGCGGATGCAGTCATATCGGACCGATCGGGGAATGCTGTGTCTCTTCGTTAAACGCGATTGGCAATTCGGCCGTGGCCGATATGTGCCAAAGCACGGCACTTCGCCGGCGCTGTTATATCGGCTTCGTTATAACCTCAACATCTCGGGGATTCAACCGTTTATAGCGACGCGGAAGGTGACGCTGCGAAGGAGTTGGTCATCGCCCGTCGGGGCAACGGCGTCTGCAGCATGGCTGCTGACACCGATTGCTTGGAGGTGGTGGGCGGGGACCCCCTGACGAATGCAGTGCTCGCGTACCACCTCGGCCCGTCGTTGGGCCAGGATCAGATTCTTGGCGCGCGTGCCGCTTTCGTCGGTATGCCCCAAAATGGTGACGTGGATGTCGATCCCCGTTTCATCGGACAGTGTCGCCAGGTGCTTGAGCGTGGCGACCACATCGGAAAGGATGGAGGCGTTGTCGGCGTCGATCTCGAAGGCGCCCAACGGGAAGTAGATGGTTTTGACCGCTAGCCGGTCGGCCTCTGTGCGTGCTTTAATGAGGTCCAAGTCCTTCAGTGCTGCCATATCGATGCTGGTCACGGCGGGAACCCCGGCCGCCATCTGTCGGGCCGTCGCGATCCAACGATGGCGGGCGAACCCCGATATCTTCAGTCGGCCGTCGGTGAACGCCAGGCTGACGCTTTTGGGGGGGGCGAGTCGCTGTCGGATCCGTCGCAGGGTCAGCTCCGGCGAGAGATCGTGGTAATCGCGCCAGTGCCAGACCACCTTGTCGGAAGGCAGTTCACGCGCTGCCAGGAGGGCCTGAGGCGAGGCGGCCATCGGATCGCGCAGGCCATATATGTGGCGGATCCCGTCTCGCCTATCCACTCGGGTCACGACCAATCCCTGCTCTTGGTTGAGCTCTTCGATGAAATGATGCCAGCGCTGTTCCCGCTGCCACAACCAGACACTGCCCCAAGCGACCGCTCCCGCTAGCAGCAGGAGCAGCACCACCGTGAGGGGTGCGAGGCGCCGCTCTTCCACTTGGAATTGGGCCTGGATGCAGGCGTCCAGACGTGGCCTGAGATCTGCGAATCCTCGATTGTCGCCGGCGAAGCTGTCGAGTAGGGCGGCGTGGGTCACCTGAACGCTCTCCAGAATTTCGCGCAGTTGGGTGCGCAGATCTACCGGCGGGGTGCCGCGGATAACCGCCGCAAGGCTGATTTCAGTGCTTTGCTCGATCCAGATGCTGCGGTCGGCACCCATGCGCAAGGTGTTGAGGCTTGCCTCCCCCTGGGAGGCGAAGGAGTCGCGCACGAAGTCCTGAATGGCCGTCAGCATACTGGAGATCAGATCGGGGTCCTGGGCGATGGCGTCCGGCGGTACGATATGCTCCAAGACCAACCCGGACGCCCGATGAATGAGATAGACCTGCTCCACCTGGTAGATGAGGGTGTGCAGGAGCACCACCTCTGCAAAAGTACGTCCCGTCGTGAGGGCCTCGATGCGCCATTTGATGCCGCGCAGGGTGAAGGTGTGGTCGATGACCTTGTTGAAAGACTGGATCATCCCCATGAGGGTGGAGACGATGGCCCGGCGAATGGCCGGCCCCATGACAGGGAAGATGGCATCGACGATCTGCTGGGGGTTGCGGCGCACAGATTGTCTGAGCGCCTGCTCCACGGTGGGCTGGAGGGCCTGCCCCAATCGCTGGTCATCGCCGCCGCGCAGGTGGATGGCATCGGGGAGGTGACGCGCCATCTCACGCGTGCGTACTTCGGGTGTGTCCAGGCGATGGCGCAGGTCGGTCAGGGCCGAGCGCTCGGGGGCGATGAGCAGCCGCCTGAGCGTTTCCAAATCTTCCGATGGCACCGCCCCTCCCGCTGCATCTGCTTGCGGTAAGGCTTCGCGGTCGGAACTGGATACCGGCTCGGCAGCGGGCGCTTCAGCGCCGGCGCTCCTTTCGCGGCCTTCCTCTTCCGGAGGTGCCGCCTTGTTCTTGGGGGGTGGCGGGGCCATGGCCGAGTGGAATTACTCCGTTTCGGATACCAGGCTGTTGAGGGTAGGTTCATCCGACAGGCGAACCGCCAACTCGACCAGAAAGCTGGACAAAGCGGCGCGGTCTACTTTCTCTCCCTGAAGGGTTCCCATGGCCTTTTCAAGGTTCATGGCCGCCATATCGGCCTTGGCCTGTATCTCCTCCGCTAGCGCTTTGGACTGATCGAGTAGCTGCTGGCGCAGCTCTCGGGTATTCTCTCCGAGCTGGTTGTCGAGGGCTTCAATGCGGCTGTCGACAGCGGTCAGCTTGGATTTGAGTTCCTCCTGTAAGGCCTCGTTGGCAGCGCCGCGGTTCTCCTGCTCCTTCTTGAGACGGGCGGAGAAGGACTCGATCTCGTGGCGGATATATTCTTCAAGTGTATCAAAACGCTTTTTGAGGTCGTTGCGGATGTCTTCCGTCTCCCGGCCCACCCGCTCCTCCAGTCGCGCAAAACGCTTCTCGAACTCCTTCAGCTGGTTTCCGAACAGAATGTCCCGGATCTTCTCCATGCTGTTGGCATCGGTGAGGGGGGTGGCGGCTGACGTGCCGACGGCCTCAGAGGGCGCCTTGGCGCCTCCCTTTTTGACCTCTTTTTTTGCCATGGCCTGTCTCCTTCTTCGATTGGTCCGTGTTGTGGGCGTGCGTCGCTTTTTGCCGGTTGTGAGGGATGCCGGCTGGCTCCATGACGCGGGTCAGGCGACCTGAGTGCGGTGGGGACGTGATTCCATCATTATATCAGAAGGTTCAAGTTGACATGATTCCCAAGGCAAAGTCAATCGGAAAGTCGCATCCGGTCGCCCTATCTATTTGTAGCTTTTTGCAAATCTCGCAAAGCGGTGCTATGTTTTGCTTCATGATTGCCATCAAGAAGAAAATTTGCCTCCTCGGTACTTTTGCCGTCGGAAAGACCAGTACGGTGGAGCGTTTTGTTTATAGCCGCTTCAACGAACGCTATCTCACCACCATCGGCGTCCGGGTCAGCCAGAAACTGATGCCGCCGATGGCGGTGCCGGGCAATAGTGCCAAGGTGCAGGTCAACCTCTTGATCTGGGACATTGCCGCCATGGACCGGTTCGACGCCGTGGTGGAGAATTACTACCGCGGTGCTGCCGGTGCCATCGCGCTGGGCGACCTCACACGGCCAGATTCCTTTGGCCAGTTGGCTGAGATTTGCAGCCGCTTCCGTTCCATCAATCCCGAGGCGGCGCTTGTGATCGTGGGCAACAAAAGCGACCTTCAGCCCCCCAATGCAGACACTGCCGTGGAGATTGATCAACTGGCGCAGCAGTTTGGCGCCCCTGCCTTCACCACCAGTGCCAAGAGCGGCGAAAATGTGGATGCGGTCTTTTCACGCTTGGTCCGGGAGATGGGGGCGCCGGTGTGAATCCATTGCTGAAACAGATCCTTGCTGCGCGCCGCATCGCCCATTGGCAATTTGACGCCGATTTGAACATCGTCGCCCGCGATCGGCTTGCCAAGACGATGCCGTCCCTCGGCAATGAGCCAGGCGGTTCGCTGCTGGCAGCCTTCCCAGAGTTGGTGGGTAGTGAGGATGCCTTGATGGCCGTGATACGGGGTGAGCGCAAGGATCTCCGACTTGAATACGTCAATCGCAATGCCACCGATGGCGACCCCTCCTACTGGCACTTGATGGTGCTGGCGGATAGGGCCACCGATGGCGGCATTCTCCTCGCGGAGGAGGTCAGCAAACTGGCCCGTCTTCAGCAGGCCTACAATCAACAGCGATACGAACATGTACTCCTGCGCCAGCATGCCGCCCTGAGGGGCCGCTTTCTGATGGACAGTATCTTGGGTGACTCGCCGGCCATCTGCGATCTGCGCGACAAGATCAAAACCCTCAGCAAGGTGCCCACTGCCACTGTGCTGCTCCTGGGTGAAAGCGGGACCGGAAAGAACCTGACCGCCCGCGTGATCCACCACAGCGCCATGCCGCCGGATGCCCCCCTGGTGGAGATCAACTGCGGTGCACTCCCCGACAACCTCATCGAAGCGGAACTCTTCGGTGTCGAAAAAGGTGCCTTTACCCATGCAACCGCTTCGCGGGTGGGATTGCTGGAGGAGGCCGCCGGTGGATCGATATTTTTGGATGAGATCGGCGAACTGCCCCTCAATCTCCAGGCCAAGCTTCTTTCGGCGCTGGAATCCAAGACCATCCGGCGCCTCGGCAGCAATAGAGCGATTCGCGTTAACGTTCGCATTATCGCCGCCACCAACCGGGATCTGCAGGCCGAGGTGGCCGCGCAGCGCTTCCGCGAAGATCTGTTTTACCGCCTCAACGTGGTCTCGCTCACCATGCCGCCCCTGAGAACACTCGGCGAAGATATCCTCACCATCGCCCATCACCTGCTCGCGGTCTTCAATATGGAGTTCAAGAAGAAGGTCGACGCCTTCACAGCCGCCGCCGAGGAGAAGTTGCGCCACTACCATTGGCCAGGGAATGTCCGTGAGCTGAGCAACTGCATTGAGCGGGCGATGATCTTTGCCCAGGGTACTGCCATCGATGCACCGGAATTGATTCTCAGCGAAGGAATTCGGGTTGCCGCCGAATCGGTGAATGATTGGTCGGTGCCCGCGGACGGGATCGACCTGGATACCGTCGAGCGACAATTGATACTCTCCGCTCTGGAGCGCGCCGGTCGCAACAAGAGCAAGGCCGCCCGTCTTTTAGGCCTGTCACGCGACACTCTGCGCTATCGACTGGAAAAATACAATATCACCTAAGCCTCTCCGGACCTCATTGCGTGCCAGGGGATCAACTTGGCAAGGCTTTTGCGGTTACCTCCGGTAGCAATGTGGAGGTGACCCGTGAAGGTGGTATGTCCAGCCTGTGACGTCAAACAAAATATGCGCCCCGATGAGTTGATGGGCCGATTCTTTATCTGCCGCCGATGTGGCCAGATAAGTCGCTGGGAATCCACGTCTACCAAGTCGCAGAATCGCGGTCCAGGTGCTCCCTCGCGCAAGCGGGCTGCTCCGCAGCGGCCGCGACGCGTCCGGCCGCAACAGACCTGATGCGGAAGGGACGTCACCAGCGCTGCTGGGTCAAATCCCCCCATGTGGTGGAATTCCCCCGTCCCGTTGAGGATGTCGGCATTGCTACAGAAGGCTTCAGCGCGTTATCAGCGCTTCCAGCAGGCGCTCCGCCCGATATGAAGGGATTCCATGGCGGGAGCGATCTGCGTGGCATCCAATTTGATAATCAAACCTTGCATTTGCGGTTGAGGCGCTTACCTTGCGAATCAATCCACAAATTGAACCACTTCCCTTCGAACCACCCCTAACCAACGCAGACCCCAATTACGGAGGAGAGAAGATGAAAAATTTGTTGAAACTTTCGATTTTGGTGTTGGCGGCGGCGGGCCTGGCAGCCTGTGCCGCCCCCCAGTCCATGGCACCTTTCAGTCCCCAAAAAATCGACGCCGAAGGATACGCCCAGAAAGTGGACAATCTGCTGGTTGTCCTGGACGCCTCGTCCTCCATGGGGAATCTGGACAACGGCTATCGAAAATATGACCTGGCCACTGGCGTTGTCCAACGCCTCAACCAGACCCTGCCAGCGCTCGACCTGACCGCCGGATTGCGCACCTTCGGACATGCCGCCAGTATTAGCAAGGCCCCCACGATGCTGGCCAGCGGCATGGCGCCCTACACCAAAACACTCTTGCCCGATGGACTGGCCAAAGTGCCCAAAGCCGGCGGCGTTAGTCCGCTATCCACTGCGCTGGACGCCGCTGGCCAGGAACTTGGCGGGCTTCGAGGCAAGACGGCCCTCATCGTGATCTCTGACGGTGCAGACATGGGTATGGCACCGGTGGCCGCTGCCGAAGGCCTGGTGAAGGCCTATGGAGACGATCTTTGCATTCAAAGCGTTCAGGTGGGCAAGGATCCTGCGGGTGCCCTCCTGATGGAGAAGATTGCCGCGGCATCCAGCTGTGGAGGATTCCAGAACGCCGATGCCATCCTCACCAGCGGCGGCATGGCCAGTTTTGTGCAGAACGTATTTCTGGGTGAGAAGTTGGACAGCGACGGCGACGGCGTGGCCGATGCCATGGACCAATGTGCCGGAACGCCGGCCGGTGTGATGGTCGATGGCAATGGTTGTCCTGTCGATACGGATGGCGACGGCGTGGCCGACTACTTGGACAAATGCCCCGACACGCCCGCTGGTGCGGCGGTTGATGGCAATGGCTGTCCCGTCGATACGGATGGCGATGGTGTGGCCGACTACTTGGACAAATGCCCCGGTACGCCCGCCGGCATGATCGTGGATGCTGAAGGCTGCCCCAAGGCCACCAAGAGCGCGAAAGTGACGGCGGCCGGCACCTGGCTTTATGAAGATATCCGCTTTGCCAATGGCAAGGCCGACCTCGCGGCCAGCTCCACCCCCGTTCTCCAGGAGATTGCGACGGCCATGAAGGCCAACCCCGAGGTCAGGGTAGAGATCCAGGGGCATACCGACAGCCGCGGCAGCCTGGCCTTCAACGAGCGGCTCAGCCAGCAGCGGGCCGATGCGGTGCGCAACTACCTCATCGACCAGGGGATCGCGCCGGAGCGCATGACGGCCAGAGGCTACGGACCCCACAGGCCCATCGCCGACAACGACACGGCCGACGGCCGGGCCCAGAACCGGCGTGTGGAGCTCAAACCCTTGAACTAGGTGACCGGCTTGTGTTGTCCGTCGGTTACGTGTAAAACGGGACACCTGGTGCCGCCATCCACGGGCACTGGGTGTCCCATTTTTTCGCTATCCCCCTGACCACTCAGGCACAAGAAGAGGTGGGCTATGCTCCCTTGCAAACGCTTACTGCCAAATCGCCCCGCTCTCCTTGTTCTTCTCCTGACGATGGTGCTTCTGGCCGGCTGTCAAAGCACTTACTACGCCGTCTGGGAAACACTGGGCAAAGAGAAACGGCACCTCCTCAAGGACAACGTGGCCAAGGCCCAGGAGGAGCAGGAGGCTGCCGCCGAGCAGTTCAGCGACACCCTCAGTCGGCTCAAGGCCACCTACGGCTTTGACGGCGGCGAGTTGGAGAGCGTCTATGACAAGCTCAAGCGGGACCACGAGGATTGCGAGGCGCGCGCAGAAGCGGTTCGCGACCGCATCGACGCGGTCGATGAGATCGGCGAGGACCTCTTTGCCGAGTGGGCGCGGGAGATCGATCTCATCTCCAGTCCCGATCTCAAACGTCAGAGCCGCCAGTCTCTGTCCGACACCCGGCGGCGCTTCAAACGGCTGCAGACGGCCATGGCGCGCGCCGAGGCCAGCATGAATCCGGTATTGACCACCCTGCGCGACCAGGTCCTCCACCTCAAGCACCACCTCAATGCACGTGCCATCTCCGCGTTAAAAAAGGAGGTGGGGGCCATCGAAGGAGACATCGAGATTCTGGTGCGTGACATGCAGCGATCCATTGAAGAAGCCAAGGCCTTCCTCGACAGCATGGGGTAAGCATCCCCCCGCCGCTTTATGCGGCGGCTACTGCCCTAAGCCGTACTCAAAGCGCGGTCGGACGCTGCCATTATCCTGATGGGCTGAGATGAATGTCCGGGTCAAACCCGCTATGCGCAAAACACTGAAACTGACGGCGATTGGGCTGGCCGGTCTGACGTTGCTTGCGGGATGCCTCACCCTCGGCGCCATCGGCCTCATCAATACCGATCTGGCCCGCCGGACCCTCCTCGGCCATGTCAATGCCCGCCTGAACGGCCGGTTAAGCGTCGAAAATCACCGCCTGGCCCTTTTTCGCAGCCGGCTGGAGCTGCAGGAGGTGGTGCTGCTGGCGCCCAACACTGATCCACTGGTCGAACTGGACCGTTTGGTGGTCGACTGGCGCTGGCGCGATCTTCTGAAAGGCACCCTATACTTGTCGGAGGTGGCCCTCGATGCACCGCGCGGCTATCTGGTCGTCGATGCCGATGGGCGCCTCAACCTGCTGGAGGCCTTCCCCATCGACACCGACGTGGCGCCGTCGACGTCGGACACATCTCCGGACAGGGGCAAGTTGCCCATCAACATCGTCCTTGGCGATCTGCATCTGCAACACGGCCGTCTCGACTATCGCGATCTGCCCTCGGGTCTGCACCTCCGTCTGGCGGACCTGGCGGCCGATGCCGATGCCGATCTCCACGCACAGAGGGGGCGCCTCAACCTTCGTCTGGCCGGATTGGATATCGAAACGCCACGATTCGATACCCACATCTCCGCGGTCGACCTTCGGGCCGCCCTCGCAGCGGAAACCCTCCATCTGCAACAGCTCTCCATCACGACCGAACAGCAGCAGGGGCGACTGCAGGCCCAGGGACGCGCAGAGGGCTTTGGCCCGGAAGCGCGCCTGGACTTCAGGCTCACCCTTGATGGTGAGTTGGCCCAGTGGAACGCGTTGCTTCCCGCTGACCGGCCTTTGGAGGGGCCACTTTCCGCCGAGCTCTCATTGACGGGCCTGCTCGGCGACCCCACCATCCGGTTGAAGGCTTCTTACGGTGGTGGCCATCTGGCAGGTGTGGCAATGCGGGCTGCCAAGGTAGACCTTGGCCTGAAGGAACGCCAACTGACGCTTTCTGAAGTGACGCTCCAACCCGCTGATGGGGAGCTCGCCGTGACCGGCGAGGTGGATCTGCGCGCGGTCTGGCCAAAGGGGTTCCTCAGCTCACCCATCCATTGGGACCAGCTGCGCTACCAATTGGCGCTGAGGGCCCATCAGCTGCCCTTACACCTGTTGCCCCAACTGCCGGCGGGCTATGGCGGTCGGCTGGGGGCCGAAGTTGCGCTCAGCGGCAGCGGCATCGCACCCCATACGGCGGTCGGAGCGGGTAACCAACACCCGTCTTCCCATGCCGATCTCAGCGGCACGCTCACCGTGAGCGACGGTCAGACGCCGCTAGCGGGCACCCCCGTAGCGGCCACCATCGCCACCGACACCCGCCTGACCGGCGGACAGTTGGAAGTGGTCCGCTTGGCGTTGACCGCACCGGAAGCGACCCTCGCCGCCCACGGGCTCCTCGACGTGAATGCGGCCAAGGTGTCCGCCGAGATGCAGCTCCACGCGGCGGATCTGAGCCGCTTGCAATCCCTGGCCGGCCTCGAACACCTGACCGGAGAGATCAAGGGAGACTTCACGGTGACGGGTCACCTGAACCGCCCTGAGGTCCGCTTCAACTTGGATGGCAGAAACCTTGCCGCCCAAGCGATTACCCTCGGGGACCTGGCGTTGGCCGGCAACCTCTCCCAAAAGGGCGAATTGGCGATCGAACGCTTCGCGTTGATCAACCAGGCATCCCGCATCGATGCCCAGGGACGACTGCAGCTGCCCATGGATGGCAACGCCGCCCCGGACCAGCAGCCACTGGAAGCGACCTTGATGCTCCAGACGGTAACGGCCGCCGATTTCGTGGCCGTCGATTTGGCCCAAGGGCAGTTGGACGGAAAGGTCGAGCTGGGGGGCACCCTGGGCCGTCCCTTGGCCGAAGCAAGGCTGACGGGTCAGCGTGTAGCGGTGGCAGACACGACCTTGGGAGATTTGGCCCTCGTGGCGCGCATAGAGGACGGTGTGGCCCGCATCCAGGAGCTGACCCTGCGAAATGGTGACTCCCGGCTGACCATCGACGGCGAGGTGAGCCTTTACGATCCTGCCGGTCTGTCAGCGCTGGAGGACCCCAGCTTCCGCCTGGATATCGAGGCGCCCGTGCTGGAGATCAGTGATTTCTATGGACAGGCCCAGGGGCGACTCTCCCTGGAGGGGGCGCTGAAGGGCAGCCGCTCGGCACCGACCGCCGAGCTGCGCATCCAAGGAGGCGAGCTCCTGGCCGCGGGCCAGCGCATCACTGAACTCGGGTTGGAACTCGGTTTTGCTGACCATCGTCTGACCGTGGATCGTTTGGTACTGGCCCTGGCCGAGGACGCCCGCATCGAAGGCAATGGCTGGCTGGGGGTGACGTCCGGCAGGCCTTATGAAGTGTCTCTACACAGCACGGGGATTCCCCTGGCCCGCATCGCCGCCCTCCAGGACCAGGAGGCTGTGGCGGGTCACCTTTCCTTCGAGATCAAGGGGGACGGCCACCTGAGTGACCCGGCCTTGGAAGGGGATATCCGGTTCACCGAGATGCAGCTCAACCAGAAGCCGATCGACGACGGTCACCTCCGGTTGACGGTCGCCGAAGGTCAAGCCAGCGTGACGGGCGGGCTCAATTTCGACATCGATGCCAGCTACCGCTGGGCCAGCCAGGCCTTGGAGGTGGCCCTAACCTTTGAAGACACCGAACTGGCCCCTTACCTGACCGCCTTGGGCCAGCCGGACCTGGCCGGTAAGATGGACGGCGCGGTTCGGGCCCAGGGGGATTTGAGCCAACCGAAGAATTTCGAGGCCCAAATCGACCTGGCGGGGATCTCTCTGACTTACAAGGGGCAGCCCCTGCTCTCCGCCAGCGCCCTCCAGGCCGACCTGGCCGAGCAGACCCTGCGACTGCGCCCCATCCGCCTGCGCCTGCTCGAAGAGGGCATCCTCGCGGCATCCGGTGAGATGAGCGTCACCGAGGTGCGTGAGCTGCGAGTCGATGGTCAGCTGCCCTTGGCGGTGGTCAACCCCTTCCTCGGAGAGAGCAGCGATCTGGCGGGACAGGCCGATCTGCAGCTCTCCCTGGCCGGTGAATGGAAAGCGCCCCGCATCGATGCCACGATCTCCTTCGATGCGGTGGGCATGACCCTGCCGCTGACCTTTCAGAAACTTCACCAAGTGCGCGGCAACCTCCGCTACGATGGGCAATTGCTGGCCATCGAGACGCTGACCGGCCAACTGGACGACGGCCGTTTTGCGCTCGACGGGCGAGCGACGATCCAGGGGACCGAGCTCCAAGAGGCCGACCTCTCCTTCGAAGCGCGTCAACTGCCCGTCGTGGTCCCCGACACACTGGACTTGAAGCTCGACAGCGATCTGCGACTCGTGGGCAACATGACAGCGGCCAGCCTCAATGGCGACGTGACCCTGCTGGAAGGACTCTACTACAAGGACGTCAAGCTGAACCTTTTCAAGGCCGCCACCACCCGGCGACGGGCCCAGACGCCGCCCGCGGCAGCCGAACCGAATCCCACGCTCGAAGCAGTTTCTCTGGACGTCCGCATCGGCCACCGACGGCCTTTTTTCGTGAACAACAATCTGGCCGATCTCCAACTGGCCCCCGACCTCCAGGTGGGCGGCACCCTGGCGCAGCCCGTCATCTCGGGCCGCGCTCAAGTCACGGAGGGAGAACTATCCTACCAGCGGAAGACATTTGTCATCAACCGTGGTGTGATCGACTTTATCGACCCCTATCGCATCGTTCCGGAGGTGGAAGTGGCCAGCGAGACGCGGGTGCGGGACTGGTTGATCACGTTGGATGTGAGCGGCACGCCGGACGCGCTCTTGTTCAAGCTAGCCTCCGACCCGCCGGAGGAGGATAATGATATTCTCTCTCTGCTGCTTCTGGGGCGAACCTCTCGGGAGCTGATCGCAGGGGAGGGGGGCAGTAATCAATCCACCCAGCAGATGTTGGCCAATCTCGCGGCCTCCACCATGGGAGAGGATCTCAAGCGGGTGGCCGGCGTCGACATCCTCGAGGTGGATACCGCCAATGACGCGGAGGACCCCAACAGCGAACGCATCCAGGTAACGGTGGGAAAGAAGCTCTCCCGTCGCATGACGCTCAAGTATGCCCTTGAATCCAAGGCCGGCTTCTTCACACGCCGGGTGATTTCGGAATACAAACTCATCGATGAACTGGCGGCGACGGGGTTTCAGGACAGCGAAGGGATGTTCGGCGGCGAGCTTCTCTTTCGGCTGGAGTTTCGCTGATGAGACGCCGACCCAGCCTGTCCCGCGGATGGGCGCTCCTTGTGTTGTCCTTCTTGTTGGTGGTGACCGTGATATCCCGTCCTGCTGATGCCGATCCCCAGGATGCCCAGACTTTGGTGGCCCTGGAGGTGGTGTTGCCAGAGGGTACCGGGGATGTCCCGCGCTGGACCCGCATGGTGGAGGATCTCAGCCTGTTGACGGTGGGGGAACCCATTACCGACGATCGCCTGGCGGAAGCCCACACCGCATTGACCCTCAGCCAGCGTTTCAAGGAGATCGTTATCACCACCCACGCCGATACCCTGGGGAGCAGGGTGGAGATCCGGGTGGCACCTTACGACCGAATCCGAAAAATCCGAATTCGGGGGCACTACCCCCTCTTTGAGAGCGAGGTTCGCCGAGCCTTGCCCATCTACGCCGGTGATCTCTACGATCCGGACCAGGTGCCGGCCGTCGCCGCAGAAGTGGAGGCCCTCTACCGGGAGATCGGCTACATTGCGCCGCGGGTTTCGATCCACACCCGCGGCGATGGTGAGACAGGCATCCTGCTGGAGGTGATCATCGCCAAAGGCACTCCCCGGCGGCTGGCCAGTTTGATCTTCAATGGTAACCGCACGTTTGGCGACAACTCTCTCAAGCGCAAGTGCAGCGTCTGGCTGAACACCCTCAAGCCCTGGCCCATGCCCTTCAGCGAGGTGCTCTTCAAAAAAGATGTAGCGAAACTGCGGGACTTCTACCGGAGCCGGCATTTTGCCGATGTAGAGATCGACTATCGTATAGACACCGCCAGTACGGCGGAAGCGGTTACCGCCACAGTCAATATCGTGGAGGGGCCGCGGTATGCGGTCGAATTCGAAGGCAACGATCACTTCTGGGACCTGACCCTGAAAAAGGACCTCACGCTCTGGAAAACGGGCAACGGGAGCGGACGCGGGCTCCGCAGGAGCATCCGCCAAATAACGGCGCGGTATCGTCGGGCCGGTTTCCAATCGATCCGCATCACCCCGCGGGTGACGGACACAGATAGGCCGGGAGAGGGGCCCATTCGTCAGGTGCGCCTGATCATCGAAGAGGGGCCGCGCACCCAGGTGCAGTCGGTCGCCATTACCGGCAACCGCGCCGTCAGCGACGGGGAGATTCGCGGTCAACTGCTCACCCGCCCCCCGGGAACCTTCCACTGGGGCGCCTTTGACGAGGCGGTCTTCGATGAAGATCTCTTCTCCCTCTCCGCCCTCTACCTCCAGAAGGGCTTCGAGAGCGCCGAGATCACACCCGAGCTCTCCTTCAGCCAGGACCGCACGCATCTCGATATCCGGCTTCGCATCGCGGAGTGGGATCCGGTTTGGGTGGAGAAGGTGGTGGTCCAGGGCAGCCAGGTGTTGGACAGCGCCACTGCCCTGGAGCAGGTGCAGTTAAGGCCTGGCGAACCTTTCCGGCGCTACATGCTGAAAAGCGACGAGAATATCCTGTCCGGGTTGGTATCGGAGCAGGGGTATCCCCATGTGCGGGTGACTGCCCGCCTGCACGACAGCGCGGATGCGTCCCGGGTGACGGTGGTCTACGATATCGAAGACGGCCCCTATGTACAATTGGGGCGTGTCTACACCGACGGGTACTTCAAGACTCGGCCGCGTGTTCTCCGCAAAATCCTCAAGACCGAAAGCGGGGCCCCCTTTTCCCTCACGCAAATGGTGGCGGCCCAGCGCGACTTGCGCGACATGGAGATCTTCCGGCAGGTGCGTCTTAAAACCCTGGGGCTCCAGGAGAAGCGTGACACCGTCCATGTGGTGGTCGATGCCGAGGAGAGAGCGCCTTACTTTGTTGAGGCCGGTGGCGGCTATGAGACGGACAAAGGCTTCTACGGCCGTGGGCGGGTGGGGGATCACAACCTCCTGGGCCTCAACAAGAGCGGCTGGATGAGCGGCGAGTTCAGCGAGATCGGCTATCACGGGGAGTTGGGGCTCACCGAACCGAGACTCCTGGGAACGCAGGTCGAAGCCACGGTAGGTGCCTTCGTGGATCGTGAGCAGAACTTCAATCAGGATTTCGGCACCCACAGCTTCGGCACCACGCTGAGCCTGCGCTATGAATTGAGTGAGCACCTCTCCACCGGTGTCGGGTTGCGTTACGAGTCCCGCGACCAGTTCTCGCGTGGCGCCGTCATCGAACCTGACGAGGCGGAGGACTTCAAACCGCGTAACATTCTGGTGACCACCCCCGGCCTGCGATACGACAGTCGCGACGATTTCATCCGGCCCCGCTCTGGGGTGCTGGGCCAATTCCGGGTGGATATCTCCAAAGGCCTCACCAACCAGCTCGATGACTTCCTCAAATACGAGCTCGACCTGCGCACCTACCTGACCCCCTTTCCACGCCTGACCTTCGCCTGGCGCGGTTTTGCCGGCCACCTGGATCCCTATGGGGCCAACCGCGATGTCCCCGACGATCAGCTTATTTTCCTGGGGGGCACCAACGACGTGCGCGGTTTCGAAGAGAATTTGCTCCTGCGGAACACCGACGGCGATGCCGTGGGCGGCCGCAACGCCCTCTTTGTCAGCCTAGAGGCCCGAATCGACCTGGGAAGAAATTTTGAGTTGACCTCTTTCTACGATCTCGGTAGTTTACAGGACGAAGACAATCGCAGTGGCGATCCCATTCGATCGTCCGTCGGCTTGGGACTGCGCTATCATACCCCCATTGGTCCCATCGGTCTGCTCTACGGCTACAAACTGAGCCGCGAATCAGGCGAGGATCCCGGGCGCCTGCACTTCTCCATCGGCTATACATTTTAAAGCCCATCAACAAAGGGGCATTCCCCCCATCGAATGGGGCGTATGCCCCGCGGACAGGTTCCCTGACCGGCCAATAAAAGGGTGGCGGTCCATACACCGCTACTACGCCGGAAGGGGCATCAGATTGGCAACCTTCTTGCTTAACCCTTCCGCGAGTAGCACTCCGGGCTGCGGCTATTTCACCGTATCATTCCGATCCCCATAGCGAAAAGGAGAGAAGAACCATGGAACAAGGCATTGCAAAAGCGTCAGAACTCTTAACCCTCTACGGTCTGAAACTCGTGGCCGCTGTTGTGATTTTCATCGTGGGTCGCTGGGTGGCCAAACTGCTGCGCAAACTCATCGAACGGCTCATGGTGAAGAGCAATATGGACCAAACCCTGGTCTCTTTCACCGGCAACTTGGCCTACATCGCCCTTCTGGCCTTCGTCATCATCGCCGCTCTTGGGCAGCTGGGCATCCAGACCACCAGCTTCATCGCCGTGCTGGGCGCCGCCGGTCTGGCCATCGGCCTCGCGCTGCAGGGCTCCTTGTCCAATTTCGCCGCCGGCTTCCTGATGATCATCTTCCGACCCTTCAAGGTGGGGGACTTCATCGAGGGCGCCGGTGTGGCCGGCGTTGTCGAGGAGATCCAGATCTTCACGACCCAACTCAAGACCCCCGACAACAAAACCATCATCATCCCCAACAGCAGCTTGACCGCCGACAACATCGTCAATTGGTCGGTGAAGGGCACCCGCCGGGTGGATCTGACCATGGGCATCGGATATGACGACGACATCGACCAGGCCCGCCAGATCATGACCGACATCATGGCCGCCGACGAGCGCATTCTCAAGGATCCCGCCCCACAGATCGCCGTCTCGGAGCTGGCCGATTCCAGCGTCAATTTCACGGTTCGCCCCTGGGCGGCGGCGGGCGACTACTGGGGCGTCTATTTCGACCTCACCGAACAGTTCAAGAAAGCCTTCGACAAGGCCGGCATCAGCATTCCCTATCCCCAGAGCGACGTCCATCTCTACCAGCACAAGACTGACGCCTGAGGCGGGCTGCCGGCGGACAACGCCATTATCGACGGTTGGGAAAAAAAGGCTTGACAAGCCCATTTGGGCTTCCTTATAAAGCGCCAACTTCAGGATCTAAGCTCAGATTAGGAGAAGAGGCCGGAAGTCAGCTTCCGGCCTCTTTTTGTGTAGACAATTTGGAATAGGAGGTGATTCCCATGCTTTGTGATACCATTCGTAAAGGACAAGAGTGTGCGTTCATGACCGCCAACGGTTGCGCTTACAACGGCGGCCTCTGCCATGAGATCGTCGAACAGTGCAAGGGGTGCAACCGCGCCGCCGAGTTGTCCTCGGGTTGGTACTGCGCGTCCTGCCCCGAGCCGTCAACCAAATGGAAATATGGCAACTGCAATCTGGCCACCCATGTGTCCAGCGCCGCGGCAGGCAACAAACAGAAGATCAACCCGCTGAAAGCCTCCAAGCGCGCCCGCCGCTAAACACCTTCTCGGTTCGCACACTAAAAACCCCGCTTTCCTTCGGGAAAAGCGGGGTTTTTTATTCAGTAGTGGCTGGATCGTTTAGCGGTCGAGCAGCAGATCGATGGCGGCGATTTTGATACAGACCGCCACCAGCTCCATGGCCTGTTCGATCTCCTCGACGGGGGGCAAACTGGGGGCGATACGGATGTTACAATCGCGGGGATCCTTGCCATAGGGGAAGGTGGCGCCCGCACCAGTGAGTTTGACGCCGGCCTCGGCCGCCATTCGAACCACCTTGCGGGCGCAGCCCGCAGGGGTATCGATGCTGACGAAGTACCCGCCCTTGGGATCGCTCCAGGTGGCGACCCCGGTTCCGCCCAATTCCCGCCGCAGGATGGCTTGGACCGCTGCGAACTTGGGTGCCAACAGGGCTTGATGCCGCTTCATATGGGCTTGGATGCCGGCGATATTCCCGAAAAAGCGCACGTGACGTAGCTGGTTGAGCTTGTCCGGACCGATGGTCTGGAAGAAGATCTGTTTACGGGTCCATTCGATGTTGGCTTTACTGGCCGCCATGACGGCCACACCAGCACCGGCGAAGCTGATCTTGGAGGTTGAGCCGTACATATACACACGGTCGGGATTGCCGGCCGCTTTGCAGGCAGCCAGGATGCAGGTCTGTTCCGGCACTGTATCAGTGAGATGGTGGTAGGCGTAAGCGTTGTCCCAGAAGATGCGGAAGTCCGCCGCCGCCACCTGCATCGCCGCGAGGCGCTGGATGACCCGATCGCTGTAGACGATGCCGCCGGGGTTGCTGTATTTGGGAACGCACCAGATGCCCTTGATAGCCTCGTCCGACGCCGCCAGTGTTTCCACCTGATCCATGTCGGGACCCTCGGGTCCCATTGCCACCGTGATCATCTCGATGTCCAGTTGCTCACAAATGGCGAAGTGGCGGTCGTAGCCCGGCGCCGGGCAGAGAAACTTTAGGGCGCCCTGTTGGGACCAGGGCGGCTGACCGTCACCCACACCGAAGACCATGGCCCGCATGAAGCTGTCGTACATGAGGTTCAGACTGGCGTTCCCCCCAATGAGGATCTCCTCGGTGCGCACCCCCATGAAATCGGCGAAAAGCGTCTTGGCTTCGGGCAGGCCGTCCAACCCGCCATAGTTGCGGCAGTCGGTGCCATCGGCGGCGTTGAAGTCTTCCGCGGAAACCACTTCCAGCAGGGGATTGGCCAGATCGAGCTGATCCGGGCCCGGCTTGCCGCGGGTCATGTCCAGATCGAGATCCTGCGCTTGAAAGCGGTGGTAGCGGTCAAGCGATTGGCTGCGCAGTGCCGCCAGTTCCTGGTGGGAGAGGTGTTGCAATTCGGAAGTGGTCATGGGGCATATCCTCACTTGTTTGGGGAGGGGGATCTGTCCGGCAGGTACGAAATCAGCATCCATTAACACTCTCCCTGTTGGGCATCAAGCTGATTTTATAGTTTTGTAACACCGCCTTGCGTCGGGAGTACCGGTGTGGCCGGCGACCGGGACGGACCGCCTTGCAGGGCCACAAGGGTGAATTTCACTTGCATTTTGCGGTTAGACCCTCTACAAGAAGACGCGTTTTATAAGTAAATCCATTACCTTGAGGAGATGATGGCGGCAGACCCCAAACCCACCGGGTGGCTGGCCCGATTTACCCGGAAATCCCGCTCCTTCGACATCGCCTTGGCCGGCCGTTGGGCGGTCTATTTTGTGGCCATCGGTGTCATCGCCGGTCTGGGGGCCGTGGCCTTCCACTACCTTTGTGGCCTGGGCGTTCATTACTTCATGGACCTCTTCGCCGGCTACCGGCCACCGTCACCGGCGGGCGAGCACCACCTCATCGAGCCCTCCACCCGCCCCTTCAACCGGTGGCTGCTCCTGATCCTGCCGTGCCTGGGCGGCCTTGTCAGCGGCTGGCTGGTGTATACCTTCGCCCCCGAGGCGGAGGGACACGGCACCGATGCGGCCATCAAGGCCTATCACAACAAAGGCGGCTTCATTCGCAGCCGGGTGCCCATCATAAAAACGCTGGCCTCCACCATCACCCTGACCACGGGCGGCTCTGGAGGGCGAGAGGGGCCCATCGCCCAGATTGGCGCGGGCTTCGGCAGTTTCCTGGCCACCCGTCTGAAACTCTCCGATCGGGAGCGGCGCATCATGATGGCTGCTGGCATCGGCGCCGGCGTGGGCAGCATCTTCCGGGCACCCCTGGCCGGTGCCCTCTTCGCCGCCGAGGTGCTTTATCGCGATCCGGAATTTGAATCGGAGGTGATCATTCCCGCGGGAATCTCCTCCGTTGTGGCCTATTGCATCTTCTGTTTGATCTTCGGGTGGGGTTCCCTTTTCGATTCTCCACCGTTTAAATTCCAGAACCCACTCGAACTCGGTCCCTACCTGGTCCTGGCGCTGGTATTGGTCGGCGTGGGGGTCTTCTACATCAAGACCTTCTACGGCATGATCCATTTTTTCGAACGCATCAAGCGAATCCCCAACCACCTCAAACCGGCCATCGGCGGGCTCTGCACCGGCATCATCGGTTTCTATTGGCCCCATACCCTGGCCTTCGGCTATGGTTATGCGCAGATGGCGATCTTCAACCAATTGGCCATCCCCTTCCTCATCACCCTGGCCATCGGGAAGGTGCTGACCACCTCTTTCAGCATCGGTTCAGGCGGCAGCGGCGGCGTATTCGGTCCTTCCGTGGTTATTGGCGGCGCCACCGGTGGCGTTGTGGGCAAGGTATTCCACAACCTCATGCCCGGTGTCGTGACCGAACCGGGCGCCTTCGTGGTGGTGGGCATGGCCGGTTTTTTCACGGCGGTCTCCAACACGCCCATCTCCACCATCATCTTCGTCAGTGAGATGACCAACAGCTATCATCTGCTGCTGCCCAGCCTCCTGGTTTGCTCGGTGGCCTATTTGGCCGCCCGACGCTGGACGATCTTCGCCTGCCAGGTGCAGAACAAGATCGACTCGCCGGCACACGCCGGGGACTTCTTCATAGATATCCTCCAGGCGATCCGGGTCAAAGACCTCATGCACCACGTGCGCAAGGTGCGGCTGATTCCCCAGGACATGCCGTTCTCAGACTTCAAAACCTACTTTGCGGAGAGTAAACAGCACTACTTCCCGGTGATGGACCAGGATGGACGCATGATCAGCATCTTCTCCATCAATGACGTGCGGGGTGTACTCTTCTCCCCCGATATCGAGCATCTCGTCCTGATGAAGGACATCGGCACCAGCGACATCATCGTGGCCACCGTGGAAGACGATCTCAATACCGTTCTGCAGAAGTTCACGACCCGCAACATCGACAGCCTGCCGGTGGTGCGCGCCGACGACCACGGGTTGCTCATCGGCATGCTCAATCGCCGTGAGGTGATCGCCTTCTATAACGAGCGCGTCGGGGAGTTGAAACGCCGGAAGGATGAGTAGGGTCCCGCCGTCCATTGGGCCGCCGCTTCGGCCAACCGTCTACCCCCAGCATAGCCGCCGATCGGACGCATCGGCGAATCATCCATATGCCACTTCCAGGAGACACAATCCTTGGGGCGGCGCTGTCGGGCCGGCTTTGCTGCGATCTCGCATCGCCAGTAAGGTCGGGATATCTTCCGGCGGGCGTTTTCCCCGCCCCACCTCCACCAGGGTGCCGACGATGTTGCGCACCATGAAGCGCAGGAAACCGTCGGCGGCGATGAAGAATTCCAGATAATGTTCGCGGGAGCGGCGCCACTCGGCGCGCACCAGGGTGCGCACGCTGTGCTGGCGCGGACTGCCGGCGCCCTCGAAGGCGCTGAAATCGTGGCGGCCCAGCAAATAGCGGCTGGCGGTCTGCATGGGCGCCAGGTCCAGGGGGGCCCGGACGTGCCAGTGGTAGTGGCGGCCGATGGCCCTCGGCAGCGGGTGGTTGCGGATGGTATAACGATAGGTCTTGCAGGTGGCGTCATAGCGGCTGTGAAAGCCTTCCGCTGCGGTTTCACAGCGGCGTATCACGATGGCGCCCCCCAGCATGCTGTTGAGTCCCCGCTGGACGGCATCGGCCGTCAGGCGGGTGCGGCAGGCGAAATTGGCCACCTGACCGCGGGCATGCACACCGGCGTCCGTGCGGCCCGATCCGATGAGGGTGATCTTTTGGCGGGTCATGCGGGTCAAAGCCACTTCGATGCTCTCCTGGACGGAGCGTTGGCCGGCCTGGCGCTGCCACCCGTGGAAGTCACCCCCATCGTATTCGATCATCAGCTTGAAGTTCTGCATGCCCATGAGCCCTCCTACCAATTCAAAAGCGCGTGAGGACGAACGTCAAGGGGAAGAAGGAGAGAATGGTGGACAGCACGATGGCCGCAGAGGCGTAGCGGGTGTCGCTGTTGAGCTGCGCCGAGAGGACGTATAGGGCCGTCGAGGCGGGCAACGCGAAGAAGATCATGCCCACGCGCAGCGGCAGTCCGCTAACCTGAAAAAGGCGCAGAGAGAAATACCCCATGATGGGCAGCAGCACCAATTTGAAGAGTGCGGCCCAGGCCGTCAAGGGGAGATAGGCGCGCACCGTGGTAAAGGTCAGGGCGCCGCCGATGCTGAGGAGCGCCATGGGCAGGGTGATGCTGGCCCCCAGTGCCAGGGTGTTGTCGATGAAAGGGGCGAATCCGATGCCCAGACGGCTGTAAAGCAGGCCGCAGACACAGGCCACGATTAGGGGATTGGAGATCAGCGCTTTGAGGGTCATCTTGAGTTGCTGGCCCGGCGCCAGGGCGGTGCCGGAGAACCATATCAGGGTGGTCACCGCGAGAACGTTAATGAAGGGAATCAGGACGCCAATCAGCAGACCAAAGTGGCGCAAGCCGGCTTCCCCGGTGGCGTTCATCACGATGGCCACGCCGACGTAAGTGTTGAAGCGATAGGTTGCTTGGGAGAAGGCGCCGGCCTGGAAAGTGCCCACCGGCCGCAGTAGGATGAAGGCCGTACTGAGCAGATAGACGCCCAGCACCGCCAGGAGCCCGGCCCAGCAGAGACCGAAGTCGAGATCGCTCTGCGCTCCACCGCCGATCTTCCAAAACAAAAGGGCGGGGAAAAAAATGAAGTAGATCAGGCGATCGGCCGTTTTCAGGAAAGGGTCGTTGGTCATGCCCCACTGTTTGAGCAGGGCGCCCAGAAGGACCAACGCGAAAACCGGGAAGAGACTTTCCAGTACCATAGATCACAATCTATCGCAGCGTACGTTGGCCAGCAGGGCCTCCAAGACCTCGTCGAACTGGTCGCTAAAACGGCTCAATGGGTAAGGCGTATTGCAGTCCCGGCAATACCAGCTCACCTGCCGTCAAGTGCGTCTGAGGTCAACGGGTTGGCCACAATCGGGGCAAAGGGGTTTCTCCATATCGCTCACCAGGGGATTCATCGCGGGAACGCTCCAGTTGCTCCCAGCTTGGGTTGCTCCCCTCAGGTATGTGATGTGTCCGCTTTTTGCAAGCGTTAAAGCCAGGGGCGACAGGCCAGGCATGCGTTGACAAGCCCCGCGTTTTAGGGGATCTAGGGAGCTGGCGGTTATCGTCAAGGGGAACCGTTAAATTGGCAGACACTGGTTGCGTCGCTGGCCAAGAAAAGGAACTTGGGAAGCACTGATGGAGCAGACGATACAATGCCCGGGGTTTCGTGCCGCGGGTGTGGCGTGTGGGCTGAAGCCCAATGGCGATAAGGATCTGGGCCTCATTGTGGCCGACAGGCCCGCCAGTGTGGCGGGGGTTTTTACCCGCAATCGGGTCAAGGCGGCACCGGTGCAGCTTTGCCAGGAACGCTTGGCGGCAGGCACCTGCAGTGCCGTCATCATCAACAGCGGCAATGCCAACTGCGCCACCGGTGCACAAGGCCGGACCGATGCCGAAGCGATGGCCCGCATCGCCGCTGAGGCCGTCGGGGTCGATCCCCAGAGCGTCCTCGTGGCGTCCACTGGGGTCATCGGCCAGCCCCTGCCCATCGAGCGCATCCGCGACGGTGTCCCCACCCTGGTCGCCGGTTTGCGCCACGACGGATTTGGCGATCTGGCCCGGGCCATGATGACGACCGACACCGTCCCCAAGGCCGAGGTGCGCTGGGGCGAGGTCGACGGTAAACGGTTCACGGTGGCGGCCGTGGCCAAGGGGGCCGGCATGATCCGACCCGACATGGCCACCATGCTCGCCTTTGTCTGCACCGACGTCGCCGCCGATCCCAGGGTTTTACGCACCCTGCTGCAGGCCGCCTGCGATCGCTCTTTCAACCGCATCTCCATTGACGGCGACACCAGCACCAATGACACCGTACTGCTCATGGCCAGCGGTGTCAGTGGCATCCGCCTGGAGGCCGAAGCCGCCCAACACCGTTTCCAGTCCCTGCTCGACGAGATGCTGCTGGCGCTGGCCAAGCAACTGGTCAAGGACGGCGAAGGGGTCACCAAAGTGGTGGAGATCCGGGTCCATGGTGCGGCGGATCGAAGCGCCGCCTTGAAGGTGGCCGACACCATCGCCCACTCGCCACTTGTCAAAACCGCTTTTTTCGGCGAAGACGCCAACTGGGGACGGATATTGGCCGCCGCGGGGCGCAGTGGGATCGAACTTGATCCAGATCGGGTCGATATCTATTTCGATGATGTCCAGATGGCGGCTGCCGGCCAGGGCTGCGGAGACGCCGCCGAAGCGCGCGCCGCCGCCATTATGAAGCTGCCGGCATACGCCGTCACCGTCGATCTCCACGCCGGCGATGCGGCGGCCAGTCTCCTGACCTGCGATTTTTCGGTCGATTACGTGAAGATAAATGCCGACTACCGCAGTTGATGATCTGTGATGCCCTCGGTCCGTCTGCAAAAATATCTGGCCGAAGCCGGCGTCTGCTCCCGCCGCAAAGGCGAGATCCACATCCGGGCGGGACGGGTGCAGGTGAACGGTCAGGTGGTCACCGAGCTGGGCGTCAAAGTCGATCCCGCCGTCGATCAGGTCGCCTTCGATGGTCGTCCCGTCCGTCCGATCTCCCGGAAAATTTACATCGCCCTGAACAAGCCGGTGGGCTACGTCACCTCCTGCCGTCAGCCGGGGCGCGACCTGGTGGTGGATCTGGTCGATCTGCCCGAGCGTCTGTTTCCCATCGGGCGCTTGGACGCCGACAGTTGCGGCCTGCTTCTCATGACCAACGACGGTCGTATTCATCACCGCCTGGCCCACCCCTCCTTTGACCACGAGAAGCACTATGATATCACGGTCGACCGGCCCATCGCCGATGGCGCCCTGGCCAAACTCGCCCAAGGGGTGTCTCTGGACGGGCGACGAACGCGCAAGGCCGTTGTGAAGCGTCTGGATAGGCGCCGCTTCACCATCGTACTCAAAGAGGGCCGCAATCGCCAGATCCGTCGCATGGTGGCCAAGGTGGGCCGCAACGTCGTCCATCTGCGGCGGATTCAGATCGCCAATATCCGTTTAGGCCGCCTTCCCAGCGGCAAGTGGCGGCATCTCAGCGCGGCTGAAGTCGCGGCTCTCCTCAAGGCTGCCGGTGTCCCGCACCAGCGGTGACCGGCTCTTGATGCCCCATCCGTGCAGGGCGCTAGGCGTTTGACAGGGCTTCCGGATTGGGCGTACTATGTTTCTGTCATCCTTAGAACGCTTCAGCCCGCCCCACTGCTCGTGCGAGTCCCTATCTTTGGCATCGACTGACGCGCCCACCGATCCAGTGACACCGCTGTGAGCCCGACGCTTCGACGCAGTGAGATCCCCACGGAGCCGTTCACACCGCCAACCCATCCGACACCCCGGGGTAGCTGAGGATCTCTGTCACGCATCCATCTCGAAAGGAGGTCCCACATGGCCGTAAAAGTGTTTATCAAACGCAGGGTCAAGCCGGACAAACTGGCTGAGGTCAGCCGCCTCATCACCCAGGCGCGCTACAATGCCATGGCCCAGCAGGGCTACATCAGTTCCGAATCCTACACCGCCCTGGACGACCCGCACTCCATCATGGTGCTCTCCATGTGGCACGATTTGGCCGATTGGTACGCCTACCGTGAGAGCGCGCAGCGGGTCAGCCACGAAGCCGAGATCGCTCAACACCTGAGCGAATCGCCCACCTATGAAATTTATCGTCTGGGCCTGGTGCCCGAGTGACGCCGCCGCGGCGTCTAGCGCCGGGGCCTTTTTGAACAGGCACCCGGCGCTAAGGATGCCGCAAAACCCCTCCAGATACACATAAAAACCTACGGACGATTGCAGACGGCGCCTTTTTCCGATATGGATACCGGCTGCAGACGATGATCCACACACCATTTTGATTGGACAACGGGTTAATCGGAGGATTCATCCATGGTGACGATGACGTCCCTGAAGGCGCGCGAGGATAAAATAGCGGTGGTGGGACTGGGCTACGTGGGGCTGCCCTTGGCGGTGCACCTGGCTGCCCATTTCGACGTTGTGGGCTACGACCTGAAAAGCGAGCGCATTGCGGAACTGCGCGCCGGCCACGATCGCACCCTTGAGGTGACGGACGCGGATCTAAGACAATCGAATATCCACTATACCAGTGACAGCGTCGATCTGGCCGCCTGCCGGCTCATTATCGTGGCGGTGCCCACCCCCATTGACGAATACCGTATCCCCGATCTGACCCCCCTCGAGAGCGCATCGGTATCCGTCGGGCGCCAACTGACCCCCGGCACCTGTGTGGTGTTTGAATCCACCGTCTTTCCCGGCGCCACCGAAGAGGTCTGTGTCCCCCTCATGGAGGCGGAATCGGGTCTGACGATGGGCACCGATTTCACCGTTGGCTACTCCCCCGAACGCATCAACCCGGGGGACAAGGTCCATTCCCTGGACAACATCATGAAGATCGTTTCCGGCAGTGATCCCCAGACCGCCGATTTCCTCAATGAGGTCTACGGGACCGTGGTCTCGGCCGGCATCCATCAAGCTTCCAGCATCAAGGTCGCCGAGGCCGCCAAGGTGATCGAGAACACCCAGCGCGACCTCAACATCGCACTGATGAACGAGCTCTCCATGATTTTCGACACCATGGGCATCGATACCCACGAGGTGTTGGCCGCCGCCGGCACCAAGTGGAATTTCCTGCCCTTCCGTCCCGGCCTGGTGGGCGGTCATTGCATCGGTGTGGACCCCTACTACCTGACCTTCAAGGCCGAGTCCCTTGGCTATCATCCCGAGATGATTTTGGCCGGCCGGCGGATCAACGACGGCATGGGCAAATATATTGCCGAGCGGACGGTCAAACTCCTCATACAGGAGGGCAAACAGGTGCGTGACGCCACCGTGGCGGTGTTGGGCGTCACTTTCAAAGAGGATGTTCCTGATCTGCGCAATACCCGCGTGGTGGACATCATCGCGGAATTGGAGGACTATGGCGTCACCGTGCGAACCCATGATCCTCTCGCCGATGCCCAGGAAGCCAAAAAATACTATGACCTCGAGTTGGTTTCAGCGTCCGCCTTGACCGGTGTCGATGCGGTGGTCCTGGCCGTTATCCATGATCACTACAAGCGGATGGGTCTGAACCGTATCGCCAACCTCTGTCCCAACGGCAATCCCATCCTGGTGGATGTGAAAGGCGCTTTCACACCCGAGGCAGCCGCTCAGGCCGGCATCGCCTACTGGCGCCTTTAGCATCCTGCGGCGCCTCCGCCGGTCGACGCCGCTCTCAAATTGAAGGGCTTCCAACCCCTCGTCTGTCAATACGATTGAGCGGGGCCTCCTCCAATCCGCCTGCGAGCTGCCGTCACCGCCAGCCTCGCCGCCAAACACACCGCTCCAGTTGGCTCAGCTGCACTTACTAATACTGCAATTACAGTTTGTTGTGGAAACTGTCGAGCGATGGTCCGGCGCGTTGGCGAACATGCCGGCATCGCTGGCATATGCCTTGCTGATCTCCTCGCAGGCGTCAGCGACGACGCCACTCTCAACGTCGATTCGGGGAGACCCGCAAGGAGAAGCGCATGTTTACCCATTCACCTGAAGAATTGTCTGAACAGATTGATATTAATTGCTATTGCTGTGGTGGCCGGACCGCCACACACCTCTGCCGATTCCGCCTGGGTCAATTGCCGGTTCAGGTCTGCCTCTGCGCGGCCTGTATGCAATTGGATACTGCGGAAGTATTTGAAAAAACACTGGGTCTCTCTTACATGGAGGACAATACTTTCCAGGAGACGACCAACGTCTTGCCTGTGTGAGCCGCCCCTTTGCCCGGACTTGCCGCCACCGGCGGCCCTCCTCCAGTTAGTGCTTGACAGTGCATCGCTTAATGAGCGATATCTTCCACTCGGAATACCCCCTCGAGATGCTGACACCCAATGCCCATTGCAGGGCATGGAGAGGAACGATGCGGTTACGGCAGGTGGCACCTCCGAATAACTTTTGGCGCTGGTGGTGGTGCAAGGCACCGGGCACCCCGCCGAGCTGATGACCGCCGCATCTTAAGCTGCACAGAATCGGACCTTGGGTTGCCCTTCACCCACGGTCCGCCGTTGTTTTGGGGCTGTGGGATGACCTGCAGCCCCTTCTGCTTTTGGGGAATGGAAGATACGTTCAACCATCCCCGACCAAACACGGAGGCGACACGACATGCTAGTGGTTATGGAGAAAAACGCAACATCGGAACAGGTCGAAGCGGTTATCCACGCCATTGAAAACTGCGGATTCACTGCCCGTCCCATACCTGGCGGAGATCGAGTTTCCATCGGTGTGCTCAACAATGATGGGCCTGTGGACGCAGGGCTCTTTATCAGCCTGCCCGGGGTAAAAGACGCCGTGGCCGTGACCAAACCCTACAAACTGGTCAGCCGTGAGGTGCAACCGGAGAATACCGTGGTAACCGTGGGGGAGGTGTCCATCGGCGGCGGCGTGCCGGTGTTGATGGCCGGCCCGTGCGCCATTGAGAACGAATCCCAAGCCCTGACCATCGCTCGGCATGTGCGTGCCGCGGGTGCCCAGTTCTTTCGGGGCGGGGCTTTCAAGCCGCGTACCTCGCCGTACTCGTTTCAGGGGCTGGGGGAGGAGGGCCTCAAAATTATGGCCCGCGTCCGCGCGGAAACCGGTATGCCCATCGTGACCGAAGTGATGAACGAAACCACCTTCGATCTGGTTGAGGCCTACGCCGACATCATTCAGATCGGCACCCGCAACATGCAGAACTTCACCTTGCTGCGGCGCGCCGGCCAGTCCGCCAAACCCATCCTTCTCAAGCGCGGCATGTCGGCCACCCTGGATGAGTGGTTTATGGCGGCCGAATACATCCTCGAAGGGGGCAACATCAACGTGATCCTCTGTGAGCGCGGGGTGCGCACCTTTGTTCGGCACAGCCGCAACACCCTCGACCTCTCCGCCATTCCGGTGGTTCAGCGGGAGAGCCACCTACCCATCATTGTGGATCCCAGCCACGCTGCCGGACGCCGCGAACAGGTCGCTCCCCTGGCACGGGGTGCCATTGCCACCGGGGCCGATGGTCTTATGGTGGAGGTCCACCACACCCCCGAGAAAGCGCTCAGTGACGGCGCCCAGTCACTCCTGCCGGATCAATTTGCCCACCTCTGCCGGCAGGTGCGGGCCCTGCATGAGGTGTTGGCCACCGTATAATCCCGGCTCCTCGCCCCAAAAAGGGGGCCAGCGTTGGCGAGCTGTCGCTGGTCCCCTTTGATTGCCCGTCCAAGGCCACCGGATCGGGCATCCTCGCCGTTGGCGGACGAATGGGCTCTCTAAGAGCGGGACTACTCCTGCTCTAAGGGAAAGGTCATCGTCGCCCCGTTCCAGCCGATAACGCTCACCAGCGGTACCAGGGCAAAGACCACGAACAGGTAGACCCCGCGACCGTCGCCGGCCGCCACCAGCACGCCGGGATCCAGAAGGCGCCAGAGAAAGGCTGCCGCGGCCATGGCCATCATGACCGCCGACAGGGGCATCTTGATGGCAACGGGCAGCATCATTTTGCCCAGATAGTTGTAGCGCCAGGTGACGACGCCGGTGACAATGGCCACGGCGCTAAAGAGAATGCCGGCCCCCAGACAATGGAAGGCGGTGGTGTCAAAGGCGCTGTGGCCGGTGAGCAGGTAGAGAAAGGTAAACAGCGGTGCCGATAACATGAAAACGATGGGGAAATGCACCGTCATGGGATGGGGATGGCGGCGGAAGAAGGGATTCTTCTCCAGCAATATGGCAATGTGGGGGGGGAGGGGCGGCTGTACGGCGTCCGCTTCCACCTCGCTTTCGGCGGCTTCGATGACGCCCACCTGGGGATAGCGCTCCAACACCTCCGCCCCGTGGGGTGCCGCCTGGAGGTCGGTGGTCAAATCCTTGCCCGCCGGATGGCGGCGCATGTGCATGCCGCCCTTCCAGAGCTTGCTTTCGGTCACATCGTAGACCTTCTCCTTGTAAACCACATAGGTGGGCTTTTCCGTTTTACCGTCGTACGCTGAGAGTTCTTCCGGCCGAAGCTTCTTCATAGCTGCATTTCCTTCGGGAGCATGGGTTGTTCGGGTGGTGGTCGTGCTGAGTCCGGTCTAAACTGGCGAAAAACGGCGCCCTTGTCAACCGAGTTGATCGTGGGCCTGTTGCGGCTGTCCCGCCGCTACTCGATAACCAGGTGGGGTGTGATCAGGGGCAGGTGGACGCTGAAGACCGCATGCCCCCTGGCATTGTTGGCGGCGCTGATTCGGCCGCCGTGGCCGGTGACGATGCCCCTGGCGATGTAGAGACCGAGGCCTGCACCAGACTGGGGCTTACGGCTAAAAAAGGGCTCGAACAGATAGGGCAGATCACTGCGGCGCAAACCGGGGCCATTGTCACAGATGCGCACCAGTGCATCCTCATCTTGACGGTCGGTGAGCACCAGAAGCTGATGACGGCTGCCGGTGCCGGCGGCGCCATATCGTCCGGTGAGTGCATTCATGGCGTTGTTGACCAGGATGGTGATGAGCTGGCGCAACTGGGTGCGGTCCGCGTGGACTGGCAGCGGGTCGGATGCCAGGCGGTACTCGCAGTAAATCTTGCTGAACTGTAGTTCTGGGCGTAACAACTCGATGGTCTCGGCCACAAAGAGGGTCAAATCGAGTCGCTCGCGGCGACGGACGGGGGGGGGCTGGAGGGAACCCAACTGCTTGGCGATGCGGCTGATCTGTCCCATGCCGTTGCGCAGAAGCGATAGCTCCTTGGCGGACAGATTCGATTCATCCGATTGTTTCTCCACCGCCGAGAGCAGCGAGAGCACGCCCTGAAGTGGGGAGTTGAGCCGGCGTGAGGCGCTCAGGGCGAGCTGGCCGAGGATGGCGGACTCTTCGGTGCGGAAGAGTCGATGCTCAAGGGTCTGCATGCGGCCCACCTCCCGGGCGATGCCGCAGGTGCCGATATACTGGGTTCGAGCGCTTTTGCTGGCCGGCGTGTAGATGCCCGATGCATAGAGCTGAAACCGGGGAAACCCATCGCCCTCCTCGGTATGATCGCGATGCTTGTGGATCAGACGGATTTCGTAACTGCGGGTGGCCCGCTGGCGGGTTCGTCGCTCCCGGAAATGGTATTGGCTGTGGGCCATATGATCCGAGGGCAGCAGGGCGGAGAAGTGATGGCCGATAAGTTCATTTTCCGAAATCCCCAGCAGATCGCCCACCGATGGGCTGACGTACCGAAAGCGACCATGGCGGTCCAAGATGTAGATCAGATCCGGACTGGTATCGAGCAGCTCGTTGAATTTGGCCTCCGAACGCCGCAGGGCCACCTGAGTGGTACGGCGCAGCAAGCGTTCCTCCTGGAGGGCCTGCATGACCGTCATCAGCTCTGCGGCGCGCTGCTCAAGGGTGTGGCTGAGCTTCTCGATGGTGAGCCGTTGCTGCTGCTGGCCATTGCGGAGCTTCTTCTGCAGTTGCCGCCGTTTGAGGGCGACGCCGACACGCTGGAAGAGCTCTTCGGCATTGAACGGTTTCCGCAGATAGTCCGTCAACCCGGACTTCAACGCTTCAACGGCCAATTCGGGTCGTGGATCGGCGGAAATGCCGATCAAGGGGAGGGAGGTGTCCGCCGCGCGCACCCGCTCAAGAAGGGCCGCATCCCCCTCTGGCGACAACGGCAGCTCCAGGATCAAGGCATCGATTCGGTGAAGGGCGATCACTTGGTCCACATTGCCCAGGTCGGCCGTGGTGTGGATCTGGAATCCCTCCTGGTGGGCCAGCCGCTCCAAGGTCTTACGAAAAGCGGGTTCCCGGGTTAGAAAGCATATGCGGGGCGATTGCGGCATAGGGCGGTTCATCCGGCAGGCAGTTCAATGACGAATTGGGCACCGTGGCCGGGCTTGCTCTGGCAGGTGATGCTGCCGTTGAAAGCCCGCACCAGCTTGTGAACGACGGATAGACCCAGGCCGCTGTGGCCCTCTTTGTCCGTGACAAAGGGGGTATAGAGTTTATCGAGAAACTCGGCCGGCAAACCGGGTCCGTTGTCCTCAATGGTGATCCGGATCCGATCCGCCCGTTTAGGGCCGGTTTCGCTGAGCTCCAGGGACGCGCGCGACATTTTCTGGGTGCGTATCTCGATGCGGCCTCCGTCCACCAGGGCCTCCATCGCATTCTTGAGCAGATTGATAAATATTTGCTTGAGACCGTCCTTGTCCGCTCTGACCGGCGGCAGTTCCGCATCCAGATCCAGTTTGAACTCGATCTTGGGTCCCTCCCGCATGGCATCGCGCATGATTCTGACGAAACCCTCCAGGATGGGATTGATGGCCACCGATTTTAGCGTTGTCGGGCGAACTTCCGCCAGATTGGCCATGGGCTTGAGGAGTCGGGTCACCCGATCGATCTCTTCGCCGAGGATCCCCACCGTTTCTCGATCCAGATGGTGCTCGGCGAGTTGGGCATCGAGCACCTTCAAGTAGTTCTTCATGATGGTCAGGGGATTGCGCACTTCGTGGACCACCCGCCGGGCCAGATGGGTGGCCGCCCTGAGGCGTTCCTCCTGGGCCTGGCGTTTCGCTTCGTCCTGTTTGCGCAGGGCACTCAGAGCGGTGGCTGTCAGCTGCGTCAGCAAGGTCAGCTGTTCCATCTGCATATCGATGGCCGGCTGCTCCTCCTGGGTCACGCCCAGGGCGAGTACCCCTACCGCCTCCCCGTGTACGTTTAGCGGTATGCAGAGGATGGCGGGGCGTTCCATGAACCGCAGCAGCTGTTGGTCCACCAAGGATCCGTTGCTGACAGCGGCGGCCTGGGGGGTCAATTGATGGCGCCCCTCCTTGAGCGCCCGCACCAGAACACTGGCGTCGTCCTGCATGCTGATGAGCAGCTCGCCGACAGCCGCCTGGCGGGGGCTGTTCGACTGGGGGCAGGCCCGCAGCATCTGGTGGCGCGGGTCGGTAACGAAGAGAAATGCCTGGTCCACTTCCAGCAGCAGGTGAATGCTTTTGACGACGGCGGTGGCCACAGCGTTGCGATCCGACGCCGTCAGCAGTTCCTGGATCAGTCCCAGGCTGAGGGCCTGCTGGCGAACCATGTCGCGCAACCGATCGGCACCGGGATCCGTTGACGAGATCTCCGAAAGTGGGGGGGCCGCTGCCGCGGTTGCGGTATCGGGCGCCGTAGCGGCAGCATCGGGCAGCGACGGCGGTGCGATGGCGAGCCCCAGGTTGGCGGCCACCGCTTCGAGACTCTCGGCGGCTTGGTCGAGGATCGTCTCCACCTGCTGGGGCATGAAGTCAAACAAGACTTCGCATGTTTCGCGGCTGATCTTCGATTCCTCAACGGCCTCCTGACTCATGCGGTTGGCCGCATAGACGATCTGGACCAGCCGGGATGCCGTCATGATGCGGTCCATTGGCTGGTGATGGTAGAGAATGGCGTCGGCCATAAAGGATTGCAGATGCCATTGATTGATCAGCCAGGCACCGATTTCCGGGTGACCGGCGGCGAGTTCGGCCTCCCCCTCCAGAAGCATCCCCGGCTGTCCCATGTGGGTGACGATGAGATCGGTGTAGGCCTCGCCGTAGTTGATCCACAACACCAGTTTGCCGATATCGTGCAGCAGTCCGCTGAGGAAGGCTTCGTCTGGCGCGGGGTAGCTGAGCCGCTCGGCCAGAAGCCTGGCGACAATGGCGCTCTTGAGGCTGTGCCACCAGAACGCCTTGTGGTCGAAGGCGCCCTTTTTGCCCTGCGCCCGAAAAATCTGTTGCACGGAGCTGCACAGGGCGATGTGCTTGATGGTCTCGGTTCCTAAGACTGCCGCAGCCTGGTCGATATCGCCGACCTTGTGGGCCAATCCGTAGAAGGCGGAATTGACGGTTTTCAGAATCTGATTGGATAGGGCGGGATCCTGACGGATGATCTCAGCAAGTTCACCGAGGCTGCAATCCTCATTGTTGCAGGCTTCGATCAGCTTGATGATGACCTGGGGCAGGCTGGGCAGTTGGTGCAGGTGAATCTTGTGGCCGAAGGGCTGGGTACCGGTTGTCATCGCCGCCTCTGATCCGTCGCTCACTGGGTGTTGTCGGCCGTTGGTGCAAGTCGCTCGTGGCTCGAATTCAACAAACCCGTCAGCAGACCTGTCCTTCGACGCTTGAACAGGTGGTTCCCCGCCATGGTGAACAGGCGCGCGTGTCTCGTCTGGTTCACGGGAAGAGGGGTCCCTGTTCACGCATCATCGGCACCAAACCGGGCGGACTTTAGGCGGAATTGGCCATGATGCTGGTAGGTTCGGTGCCACTTCGCTGATCTAAAACACGACGGATGGTGATCGCCATGTCGCGAATCAGGATGGGCTTCAGGATGAAACCGCGAATGCCCATCGCCTCGGCGTTCTCCTCGCTGAGACGTTCGCTGTAACCCGTGCAGATGATGATCGGGATATCGGGCCGGATGCGCATCATCTCCGCGGCCAGCAGATCGCCCGTCAAATTGGGCATGGTCATGTCGGTGATCACCAGATCAAAGGCCATGGGAGACTCGCGGAACAACTCCAGCGCCTTGACGCTGTTGGCATGGGCCACCACCTTGTAGCCGAGTCGTTCGAGGGCCTCTTTGCCGATCTCGATCTGAAAGGGCTCGTCGTCAATGTACAGAACGGTTTCGGCCCCCTTCGGGATGGCGGGTTTGGAGGACGCCTTCTCCTCGGACTCGGCCGTGCTGACGACCGGAAGGTAGACCTCGAAGGTGGTACCGCGGTTGACCTGGCTGTTGACCGTGACCAGGCCGCCGTGGCTCTTGACGATGCCGTGCACCACGGCCAGTCCCATACCCGTGCCCTTGCCCAACTCCTTGGTTGTATAGAAGGGATCGAAGATGCGCTCCATGGCGGCCGGCGGAATCCCCTCGCCCGTGTCGCAGACGCTGATTTTCAGGAAGTCGCCCGGCACGACCTCGGGCATCCGGGCGGCATCTTCGGCGGACAGGGTCGTGTCCTCCAGCATCACCTTGAGTTCGCCGCCCCGCGACTCCATGGCGTGGCTGGCATTGGTGCACAGGTTCATCAAAATCTGGTGGATCTGCGTCGGGTCGGCCATCACCGTAGCGCTGCTGTCAATGCGCTGTCGGATCTCAATGGTTGACGGCAGGGAAGCGCGCAGGAGTTTCAGCGCCTCTTTGAGAATCGAGTTGATCTGAACCGGAATGAGCTCCTGCTGTTCCTGGCGGCTGAAGGTCAGGATCTGTTTCACCAGATCTCGCGCCCGTTCGCTGGCTTTCAGCACCTTGGTGAGATGATCCTTGAGGGGCAGGTCCGTGGGCGCTTGGGCGAGGGATAGCTCCGTATACCCCAAGATGGCCGAGAGAATGTTGTTGAAGTCGTGGGCGATGCCCCCGGCCAACGTGCCGATCGCCTCCATTTTATGGGCTTGCTGAAGGCGGGTCTCCAGCTCGCGCTTCTCTTTCTCGTGCCGCAGCCGAAAGGTGACGTCCCGGATGAGACCACGGAAACCGCAGATCTCATCCTCCCGGTTGCGGATCAGAGAGATGGAGATCTCTGCGTAGACGGGCGCCCCCGTCTTGCGGGTCAGTTTGCCGGCGATCGTCCGACCCCTGCCGCTCTTGTAGACCGCATTGAAGAGACGCAGCAACTTGCGGCCGATCGCCTCGTCCACCAGTTTGCGGAAATTGCGGCCCATGAGTTTTTCCCGCGGGCTGCCCAGCATGGTGCACATGGCCTCGTTGAGAAAGGTCATTCGGCCGCTGAGGTCTGTTTCGTAATAGCCCTCCTCGATGCCCTCGAGTATGCTGCGGTACTTCTCTTCACTCTGGCGCAAGGCGTCCTCGGCCTGATTGCGAGCCGTGATATCCATCAGTGAAACGACGCAGCGGCGCGTGCCGGGGATCCGCCCAATCTGGAGGATGACGTCTTTGATCTCCCGCCGGTGGTCAATGAGCCGGAAGGTGGTATCGTTCTCATGACCGGACGTGTCGGCCCCTTTGAGAACGGCCTCGTGCCGCTGCTGGAATCGGTGCAGATCTTTGGGATGGAGGATCTGCGCGCAGGTCATGCGCCCCTCGACCTGCGGTCGAAGTGTGCCGAGGATGTCCGCCGCCTTGGCGTTGGCTTCACTGATGGTCAGGTCGGCTTCGATGATGACCGTAGCGGTGCCGGTGTTGTGAAAGACGCTGCGGTACTTTTCCTCGCTCTTGCGCAAGGCCCGCTCGGCGCGCTTGTGCCGCGCCCGCAGGCGGCGGTGCTCCAGGGCATTGCTGATGGTTTTGAGAAGCGCCTGGTGCTCGAAAGGTTTGCGCAGGTAGTCATAGGCACCTTTGCGCAGGGCCACTCGGGCAGAGTCCACGCTGGCCATGCCCGTCATCATGATCACCTGGATCTCCGGCCGCAATCGGTTGATATAATCCAGGACCTCGTAACCCTCCATGTCCTGAATAAAAAGATCCAGCAGGACCAGATCATAGCCCTTGTGCTTGATGCGGGCGATGGCTTCATGTCCACTGTGGACGGACTGGGTGTGGTAACCTTCGCGGGCTAGGAGGGCCTCAATGCTGCTGCACAGACGCGGCTCATCATCAACAATGAGAATGGTGGAGATCGGCGCCATTCGGTTTCAGTCCTTTTTCAAGGGAGGATCCGCTAACGTACAGGATGAGGGAATTAAGGCGCTTTGAACGGCAACCCGCCGGGCGATCGGCAGAACGCAATCTCACCAGCGGGAGGTGCGGAAGTAATCGTAGTGGTCTAAACGGTGTCGGTCTCATCACACCTGAGCTTTGAATGCCATGAATGAGTATTCAGGCTATAGCGTGGTTCCTATTGATATGCAATGATATTTTTCTCTTTCACCTTCCAAACAGCCATTTTTGTAAGAAAAGATAGCGCTGCTCCGCGCCAACCCCCCTCGTTGCAAGCGTTATGGCGGACGTTTGCCCGCAAACCCTGCCCCACATGCCGATCCGCGAGCGCTCGCACATCCTGCATCAAACCTGCCCATAGCGAGCCGCCAGGCACGCCTGCCGCGTGGCGGCTGAATCCCTTCGGCGTGTTGGCAGATGATCCCGCACGTCGGGAAGGTCACCTGCCACCACTGCTCATAAACCGGCATCCGCATTGACGAGAACGATGCTGACGCGCCCTTTCGGGAAGGATTTCTCCGTTATCGTCCAGGTGTTGCAGATGCGGGCCGATGCCTTGCACTCCTCGCACTGGCCGGTTTTGACGCAGGGCGTCTTCATATCCAGCCGCATGGCGTTGGCGGGCGCAGCGAACTCCTTGACGCGATCCATGGCGGCCCCCAGATCGGGGACGATCTTGTTGCGGCCCACCACCAGCACCACCTTTTTGGGGCCGAAGGTGATGGCGCCCACCCGGTTGCCGATCATGTCCAGGTTGACCAACTGGCCGGCTTCCGTGACAGCATTGGTGCCGGTGACGAAGAAGTCCACCAGCAGGGCTTGACGGCGCCGCTCCACTTTCTCATCCGGCGGGACCTTGGGATCCATTGTGTCGATCACCTCGAGGTCCTGGCGGGCCTTGAGCGATGCGTAAAGTCCGCTCTTGACCATGGAGGCACTGCCGCCGAAGCTCACTGATTTGGCGCCGCTGGCTGGAAGTAGTTGGTCCATCACCGTCTCATGGGCGGCGGTCAGATCCTTGGCGATTATGACGTCGAAGTTGTTTGCCGTCAGCGCTTCGGCGACCCGTTCGAGCTTGAGTTGCCAGTAGTGATCTACGGGCTGGTCCATATTCCGAATTCCTTTCTGTGGCGTTTGGATGGTGCGGATGCATTGCGGTGTTCGCCTCGCCGGATGAGGGCTATCCCGGTAAGGATCGGCGGGAGTGAGCTTGCCATCGATTCCCTATTTGCGTCAAGCGCTGCATGGGGATGGGGGCCGGTCTAGCCCGCGTCGGACACTTCCCACCGTGGTGGCTCAGCCGGTCTGTGCCCGATTTGACCCAACCCTGCCCGCACTTTCCTGACAGTGGAAGGGATAGAAATGCGGCCTAGTGCTTCTGGGAAACCGGCGACGGGCGATGTCGCCCCAAAGATGTCGCCCCAAAATAGAAAAAGGGACTGCGCTTCAAGCGCAATCCCTTAAAAAACCGTGGTAGCGGGGGCAGGATTCGAACCTACGACCTTCGGGTTATGAGCCCGACGAGCTACCAGACTGCTCCACCCCGCATCATCAAAGATGGCCTAATATAGAGAATTTTCTGAAATAGTCAAGGGAAAACCACGGAAGGTCCCGATTTTACCCGGCCGGCGAGGGTGCCTCAGCTGCCCGCCAACGCCTGCAGTTTTGCCCGAATGCGTGCTTCGGCAGCGGTATCCTGGGCATCCAGGTGGATGAGGATGCGTTTGTCCCGGGCGCGCTCCCCGGACAGAATCTCCAGGCGGGATTTGGGAAGCGCCAGTACTTTGGCCAGCAGTTGGCGGCAAGCCTTGTTGGCCGCACCGTCCACGGGCGGTGCGGTCAGTCGGATCCGGAGCCGGTCGCCTTTCAGACCGGCCACCTGGTCGCGGGAAGCGCGCGGTTGCACGGCCACCGCGATCACCAAACCCGACCTGTGGGAGCGCACGTTGAGCATCTTCAGCCGGCCGCTCGAATCAATTCGGTGAGGAACCGGGGAGGACGCACCACCTTCCCTTCGGCGTTGAGGCAGGCGTGGGTGGTCCATCCCGTGGCGATTTCTACGGCGCCGGCCTCGTCCAAGATGCGGTAGCGAAACTTGAAGCCGCTGCGCATGCCGGTGTCCAGCGTGGTCTCGATGGTGATGAGGTCGTCGTAGCGGGCCGAGCGGATGAATTTGCAGTGCACTTCGGCCACCGGCAGCATGACGCCCCGCTCTTCGATCTCGCGATAGGTCAGACCCAGGTGGCGGAACATCTCGGTGCGGCCGATCTCGAACCAGCGCAAGTAGTTGGCGTTGTAGGCCACGCCCATGTTGTCGGTGTCCCCGTAGATGACCCGGTAGTGGACCCGGTGGCTGGGCGGGGTCGCGCTTGCCGGCACCATCAGGCGATCCCCAGCGCCGGTGCGAAGAGGTTTTTGAGCTCGGTATAGGTGCGGGCCACCTGAAATTGGGGGAACTCCGCGACGACGTTGTCCGGCGGACAGAAGAGAAAACCCTGATCAGCGGTTTGGAGCATGGAGGTGTCGTTGTAGCTGTCGCCCATGGCGAGCACCTCGTAATTCAGGGCCTGGAACGCCTTCACGGCCCGCATCTTGGGGTCGTGCTGGCGCAGGTTGTAGCCGGCCACGCGGCCTTCGCTGTCCACGGTGAGGGAGTGGCACAGCAGGGTGGGCCAGCCCAGTTTTGCCATGAGCGGTTTGGCGAACTCCACGAAGGTGTCGGAGAGGACGATCAATTGGGTGTGCCGGCGCAGCCAATCCACGAAATCTCTGGCACCGGGCAGGGGATCCATGGTGGCGATCACATCGGTGATGTCCTTGAGCTTGAGGTTGTGCTCGGCCAGGATCGCCAATCGTTTCTGCATGAGCACATCGTAGTCGGCGATGTCGCGGGTGGTCAGGCGAAGTTCTTCGATACCGGTGCGTTCGGCAACGTTGATCCAGATTTCGGGGACGAAGACGCCTTCCAGATCGGAGCAGACGAGTTGCATGATGATCTTCCTTCAGAGCTTGGCTTCAGCGGTTGCTTCAGTGCAGGTGGGCACCTGGGTTCGTCGTTATGGGCTGCGGACAAGGTCACCGATCCGCCGGTTGCAGCGCCGCCTTGCGGCGGCAGCCTTCACCGCGGACGCAGCGCCCGTGGCGCCGGCGAATCGGTTTAATCCTGATCACCCTGCTGATCTTCGATGCGGATCAGCATGGGCGTCCCGGCGACAATGTCCAGGGCGGCGATCTTCTGCAACGCCGCGTTGACGGCCGCTTCACGGGCACGGTGGGTGAGCATCACCAGGGGAACGCTGCCGTTGGACTTGCGTCCTTTCTGGTGGACCGACTTGAGGCTGATCTCGTGGTCGCCCAGAATCCCGGAAATTTTGGAGAGCACGCCCGGCTGGTCCATGGCATTGAAGCGGAAGTAGTAGTGGGTCACGATGTCATCCATGGGCATCACCGGCAGCTTGCGAATGGTGTCGGTCTGGTAGCTGAGGACGGGGATGCGGCCGGTAACCCCCAGGAGAAGATTGCGGGCCAGGTCGACCACGTCGCCGACCACGGCGCTGGCCGTGGGCAGCATGCCGGCCCCATGGCCGGAGAGAAGAATATCGCCGGAGGCGTCGGTGCTCACCGAGATGGCATTGAGGGTGCCGTTCACGTGGGCCAGGGTGGTGCCCGTGGGGATCATGGTCGGGTGGACGCGGGCCTCGATGCGGTCCCCGTGGTTCTTGCTGATCGCCAGCAGTTTGATGACATAGCCGAACTGGGAGGCGTAGGTGATGTCCCGGGGCGTGACCGCGCGGATCCCCTCGATGAAGATGTCGTCGAAGTTGATCTCCATGCCGTAGGCCAGGGCACCCAGGATCGCCAGTTTGTGGGCGGTGTCGAAGCCGTCCACGTCCAGGGTGGGATCGGCCTCGGCATAACCGCCGGCCTGGGCTTGTGCCAGCGCCTCCTCGAAGGGGATGCCCTCATCAGCGATCTTGGTGAAGATGTAATTGCAGGTGCCGTTGAGGATGCCCGTCATGGCATTCACATGGTTGCCCACCAGCGCTTCGCGCAGGGTCTTGATGATGGGCATGCAGCCGCCCACGCTGGCTTCGAAAGCCAGGTCGCTGCCGGCCCCCGCTGCCGTGGCGATCAGATCATTGCCGTATTTGGCCAGCAGCGCCTTGTTGGCCGTGACCACATGCTTGCCCGCTCCGAGCGCATCGGCAATGAGGGCTTTGGCGATCCCCTCTCCACCGATGGTTTCCACCACGATTTGAATATCGGGATCGGCCACGGCCTTGGCGGCGTCGTCGATGAGAACCCCTTCCGGCAGCTTGAGGCCGCGGTCGGTGGTGGTATCGATGTCGGCGACATATTTCAACCGGAGCTTGGCACCCACGCGGTTGGCCAGCAGTTCTCCGTTTTCCATCAGCAGCCGGGCCACACCGGTCCCAACGGTGCCATAGCCGAGAATGGCAATTTGAATCTGTTTCATGCGGCGTCTTTCGGTCATGAGGTTGGCGAAGGAATATTTGTCGTATGAAGCGGTGGTCATGTCAATAGAAAAGCCCTTTGGACGGCGCCCCACAACCTCAAAATAAGCTTTGACATTTCGACCCAATCTTTCTACTTTTTGAGATTATTTTCCCTTCTAGTTCCCCAAGGAGCCATCTATGAGCAAGTCCCTCACCTATGCCGACGCAGGGGTTGATATCGACAAGGCGGATCAGCTGGTTCAGTCCATCAAGAAGATCGCCAAGCAGACCCGCCGGGCGGGGGTGATGGGCGAGATCGGTGGGTTCGGTGGCCTCTTCTCTCTCAATGTCGGGGACATGGAGAGCCCCGTGCTGGTGAGTTCAACGGATGGGGTCGGCACCAAGCTCAAGATCGCCTTCCTGATGGACAAGCACGATACGGTAGGCATCGACCTGGTGGCCATGTGCGTCAACGATGTGGCTGTCCAGGGTGCCAAACCGCTCTTTTTTCTGGACTACCTCTCCATGGGCAAGCTCAGCGACCGAACCGTGACAGACATCGTGGCCGGCATCGGCACCGGCTGCAAGGCGGCGAAGTGCGCCCTCATCGGCGGCGAGACGGCCGAGATGCCCGGTTTCTACAAGGACAGCGAGTACGACCTGGCTGGATTCGCCGTGGGCCTCGTGGACAACAGCAAGATCGTCGACGGCTCCGAGATCCGGCCCGGCCACCAGATCATCGGGGTGGCCTCCAGCGGTTTGCACAGCAACGGCTTTTCACTGGTGCGCAAGATCTGCTTCGAGGTGCTCAAGCTCAAGGTCCAGGACAAGGTGGAGGAGTTGGGTCAAACCCTTGGCGAGGCCCTCATCACCCCGACCCGCATCTACTCGGAGACCATCCAGGCACTGATCCGCGACCTGCCCATCCAGGGGCTGGCCCATATCACCGGGGGCGGCATCATGGACAATATCCTGCGCATCATTCCCCAGGCCTGCAGTCTGGTGATTCGCCGGGGCGCCTGGGATATCCCGCCCATCTTCGGCTTTCTTCAGGAGGCCGGCAAGGTGGCCGAGGCCGAGATGATGCGCACCTTCAACAACGGCATCGGTCTGGTGGTGGTGGTGGACGAAAAGGCCGCCCAGGATGTCCTCATGCGCCTCAATGGCATGGGCGAGAAGTCATGGGTGATTGGTGAGATTGTCGAGGGACGCGCGGGGGAGCCGCGGATCGCCTTTGTGTGACGGCCCTGCGCCAAGCGGAGACGATATGCTGGCAGCGTTGTGGCGCCAAATCGAAACGCTTTTGCGATGGATCGCCCGGGGGCACCGGAAACAGCCGCTATGCAGCGATTGAGGGCCCCGGCGAGCGCCGGGTGCCGGTGCGGTGCCGCGTAGACGGAGATGAACGCCGAGACGGTGAATCGTCGATCGATGGACAGGCCGGAAGCACCGCTTCCGGCATTTTTTTGTGCCCCTTGCCCACACTGCCGCCCTGAGAGGACGCGTTGACCCTGCCCAAGTGGGGCCTCGGCAGCGCTCGGATGGACACCATGCGCATTCTGGGAATCGAATCCTCCTGCGATGAAACCGCGGCCGCCGTCGTTGTCGACGGTGTCGAGCTGGAGAGCTCCGTCGTGGCCTCCCAGGTGGCCATTCACCATCCCTACGGCGGCGTGGTGCCCGAACTGGCGTCGCGTCACCATGTGGAGGCCATCGTTCCCATCGTGGCCCAGGCCCTGGCAGATAGCGGGTGCTCACCGGACCAGCTGGACGGCGTAGCCGCCACCCAGGGACCGGGACTGGTGGGCTCTTTGCTGGTGGGGTTCTCCTTCGCCAAAGCTTACGCATACGCCCGCGGGCTGCCCTTCGTGGGGGTCAACCACCTCGATGGCCATATCCACAGCGTTTTCCTGGGGGCGGATCCTCCCGCCTATCCTTTTGTGGCCCTGCTGGTGTCCGGCGGGCACACCAGCATCTACCATGTGGCCGACCCCACCCACCACGAGCTCATGGGCCAGACCCGCGACGACGCCGTGGGAGAGGCCTATGACAAAGTGGCCAAGATGATGGGGCTGGGATATCCCGGCGGCCGTGTGATCGATGAACTGGCCGCCCAGGGGGATCCCCTGCGGGTCCGCTTTCCCCGCGTCTACCTGGACAAGCGTGCCTTCGACTTCAGCTTCAGCGGCATCAAGACCGCCGTCAACCGCCATCTTCAATCCCACCCCGACTGCCTGCCCGACGAGGCCGCCCATGTGGCTGCCGGCTTTCAAGCCGCCGTGGTGGAGGTGCTTACCTATAAGCTCATCCAGGCCGCCCGCCTGCGGCAGTGCGCCCACATCGCCATTGTCGGCGGCGTGGCCGCCAACCAGGGGCTGCGCGACAGCGTTCGTGCCGCCGCCGCCGAGGCCGGCATCCAGGTCCACATTCCCGCCATCGCGCTCTGCGGCGACAATGCCGCCATGATCGCCGCGGCGGGCTACCATTGCCTCCGCGCGGGCATGCGGACCGACCTGGGTGCCGATGTGTACTCGCGGGTGCCGATCGGCGGCTTTTCGGCGGCGCCATGAGGGGCGCCGCCATTACTGCCTGATCGGCACATCCCCAGCCATTTCACCGAGAAATCGCTGCTTGAGGGCCAAAATGCGCTGGACGCTCTTCTTGTGTTCTTCTGTTCGACTACTCTTCTCTATCGCCCGCTTCAAATGGCCAAGGGCCTGATCGCGGCGGGGACCACTGTGGCAGATGAGGGCGATGTCCACATCGGCGTGAACGATGCGCGCCAGCAGCATCTCGTCGGGGTAGTGTCGCACAATGGCCCCCATGTCCAGGTCGTCGGTGACGGTGACGCCGGTATACCCCATTTGCCGTCGCAGAAGGTCCACCACCACCCGCCGCGACAGGCTGGCCGGCCACTTTGGATCGATGCGGGTGTAGCGGATGTGGGCCAGCATGCAGGCGGCCACTTCGGCCCGGATGGCGGCCGCAAAGGGCGCTCCATCGATCCTTACGAGTGTATCTGGGTCGGTATCCAGGTCGGGCCTGTCCAGGTGGGAGTCGAGGGTGGTGCGGCCGATGCCGGGGAAGTGCTTGGCGACGGCCATGATACCGCGCTGCTGGAGGCCGTCGATCACAGCGACGCCCATGGGGGTCACTGTCTCGGGATCGGAACCGAAGGCGCGGGTGCGCATGACGCTCTCCACCGAGGGGACGTTCAGATCGAGGACCGGCGCCATATCCATGTTGATCCCGATGGGGCTGAGAACGTCGGCCACCAGACGGGCGAACGCATCGGCATCCGCCAACCCCGCCATCTCCGCAGCCCCCATGAAATGGGGAAAGGCGGGGGGCCGCAGACGGGCCACCGGCCCCCCCTCCTGGTCCACGGCAATCATCAGCGGCGGCAGGCCCTCGTCGGCCGCGCACTTTTGGGCGTCGGCGCAGAGGGCCTGGACCTGCGCCGGTGTCTCGATGTTGGCGGCAAAGAGAATCAGTCCGCCGACGCGCAACTGGCCAATGCAGAAGGCGATGTCATCGTTCCAGGCGGTGCCGTCAAACCCTACCATGAGCCGCTGACCGATGAGGCGGGCGGCTGCCGGGTCCACTTTACCCATGCTTTATCTCCCTGTCCGGGGGGCTACTTGCTTTTGCGTCGCAATTGATATTTGCGCACCGCTTTGTTGTGATCGTTTATGTTGGTGGAAAACTGGTGGGTCGTGTCCTTGCGCGAGACGAAGTAGAGATAGTCGCTTTGCGCCGGATAGAGCGCGGCCTCGATGGCCTTGGCGCCCGGACTGGCGATGGGTCCGGGGGGAAGCCCTTTGATTTTGTAGGTGTTGTACGGCGTTCGGGTGCGCAGGTGCTTGCGCGTGAGGTTACCGTCAAAGTCCTTGATGCCGTAGATGACCGTGGGGTCGGTCTCCAGCCGCATGCCGCGTTTTAGCCGATTGTGAAAGACGCTGCTGATCAGGGGGCGTTCTGCGGGATCGCCGGTCTCCTTTTCGATGATGGAGGCCAGGGTGACCACCTCGTGGACACTCATTTTGAGCGCCTCGGCACGCTCCCGCCACTCGGCTGAGAACTGGTCCCGGAAGCGTTTCACCATGCTGGTGGCGATGACGCCGTGGTCGGCCTCTTCGGGGAAGAGGTAGGTATCCGGGAAGAGATAGCCCTCCAGGGTCTCGGCGCTCAATCCAAAGCTTTTCACCACCTTCGGGTCGCTGACCATTTCCAGGAAACCATCGGCGTCCCCGAAACCTGCTGCCGCTACGGCATCGGCGATCTGTTTGAGGGTGTATCCTTCGGGGATGGTGAGGCGATGGAGATGCTCGCGTCCGCTCACCAAAACGGCCAGCAGCGCCTCCGGACTCTGGTTGGGCGCGATGCGGTAGTTGCCCGCTTTGAGCTGTTTGTCCAGACCGCGCAGTCGGGCGAGGAGTTTGAACCGCCGGGGGTGGCGCACCAGCCCCTGTTCGACGAGCAGATCGCAGGCGGCCTGGAATCCCGTCCCAGGGGGGATTCGCACGGCGCGCGGGGTGGTATCGGCGCTGATCGGCGTACGGGCGTACCGCTGCAGATCGGTCCAGAGATATGCGACGCCGGCTGCGGCCAGGAATATCAGGACGAGGCTTGCCACGAGGGTGCGTAAGAGCGCACGTTTGACCAATGCTTGGGCTCCAATCACGGGGACGGGCGTGAGCTTGCGAATTCGAGCGGACCGATTTACATATTAGGGAGCACTGATATTACGCCGGTCGGCGCGACCCGGGTCGGCCCACCGGCTGCCCCATTGACACCGGGGGGCAAGTGTGTCAGTGCGTTGACCCCATTATCGGCCAGGCTGTGGCGGAGTTGAATTCGGGCGGTTCACGCGGGTCTGGCTGAGGAGAGATATGCCATAGGCGGCCGGCTTTGAAAAGAGCGGTCCCTGGCTGCATCGAGGCGTGCCCGTCCCAATAATGCCCACCAAGGGGAACCATTATGAAACCGACGCCGCGGGAAGCAGAACCCTACAACGGATTTGAGCAAGGTCCCATCCGGCCGCCCAGTGAAGCCAACAGCCTGCTGATCCGCGTCACGCGCAACTGCCCCTGGAACCACTGCACCTTTTGCCCGGTCTACAAGAAGCGCCGTTTTTCACTGCGGTCCAAGGCGCACGTCATTGAAGATATCGAAGCCGTCTATCGCCACGTGACCGCCCTCCAGTCCCTGGCGGACGACGGTGGCCGGATCCTGCAGCAGGACCTCAACACCTACATGGGATCCCTCTCCCGGCAAGACCACGCCCCCTTCCAGGCCGCCGTCCAGTGGTATAGCGCCGGGATGCGATCCATTTTCCTGCAGGACGCCAACAGCCTGATCATCAAACCCGCCGATCTGATCGAGATTCTCGAGCACCTGCAGCGGCGCTTCCCCTCGGTGGAACGGATCACCTCCTACGCCCGCTCTCATACCATCGCCCGCATCAGCGACGACAACCTGGCCGCCATGCGGCGGGCGGGGCTGGACCGCATTCATATCGGTCTCGAATCGGGATCGGATGTCGTTCTCAAAATGGTCCGCAAGGGCGCCGACAAGGCGACTCAGATACGGGCGGGGCTGAAGGTCAAGCGGGCCGGCATGCAGCTCTCGGAGTACCTCATGCCGGGGCTGGGCGGACGTCGGCACAGCGAACTGCACGCCACCGAGAGCGCGGACGCCCTTAACCAGATCGATCCCGACTTCATCCGGCTGCGCACGCTGGCCCTTCCCGGGCGCACCCCTCTGGCCGAAGCCCACCGCCAGGGGCGCTTCGAAAAGTGCAGTGACGTGGAGATGGCGGCTGAACTGCGGCTGTTCATTGCCTCTCTGAGTGGCATCACCAGCCAGATCAAGAGCGATCACATCCTCAACCTCTTTGAGGAGATCGACGGGCGCCTGCCCGAGGACAAGCCCGGCCTCCTGGAGGTGCTGGATCGCTTCCTGGCCATGCCCCGCGAATCTCAGATGCGCTATCAGGTGGGCCGCCGCATGGGAATCTTCCGCCGGCTGAGCGATATGGCGTCACCGCGCCGTGTCGAGCGGGTGGATGACTTCTGTCGTCAACACGACATCACGGTGGACAATGTGGATGAGATGGTCGACGAGTTGATGAAGCGGTTTATCTGAGATCGCGCCAGTGTGTCGACCAGCGTCACGAAATGATTCTTGGCAGGCAACGGCTGCAAGTGCTGGCGCGCAGCTTGCATCTTACGCCTGCCATGGGCGATCGTCATCATCTCCAGCGGTGCGCCATTCGGGGTTTCCAAGGTGGCGTGAGGTAAAAAAGGTCCCCAAGGCCCCAGCAGCGCACAATAGGGTTGACAGCAGTGAACAAACACATTAAGAGGCCACACCTTTGACGTGAGACCGCAACTTCATTTGAGTGAGCTCGCACCCATCGGGGCGCAGCATCCTTACATGGTATCACACTTCATCATACCGCCGCACAGCCGGCTCATCACGTCGCCCCAGCGGGCGATCCGTCTCCATCTCCATACCATCATCGATAACCAGCGGGCTGGCGCCCGTGGCGATCTCCACTGCCGACGCAGCACCGCGCCATTTGTTTGGCGTCACTCACAACTGTCACATTAATGGGGGAGCCATATGGCCAAACCGAAACTCAAAGAGCATCGCATCAACCGGGACTGGTGCAAGGGCTGCGGGATCTGCGTGGCCTTTTGCCCGAAGCAGGTGCTCGAGCTCGATGAAAAGGACAAGGCCGTGGCGGCCAGACCGGGGGACTGCATCGCCTGCAAATTGTGCGAACTGCGCTGCCCCGATTTGGCCATTGAAATCATCACCGAAGCGGAGGAGAAGGACGCACCATGAGCCGAGCAGTGAAGTTCGTTCAAGGCAACGAGGCCTGCGTTGAGGGTGCACTTTACGCCCAGTTGGATTTCTTCGCCGGCTACCCCATCACGCCGTCCACCGAGGTGGCCGAGCACCTGGCCAAGCGGCTGCCCCAGAAGGGCGGCAAGTTTATCCAGATGGAGGACGAGATCGCCTCCATGTGCGCCATCATCGGGGCCTCGCTCACCGGGCACAAGGTGATGACGGCCACCAGCGGCCCGGGCTTCTCATTGATGCAGGAGGCCCTCGGCTACGCCATCATGGCCGAGATACCGGCCGTGATCGTCAACGTCCAGCGGGGCGGCCCCTCCACCGGCATCCCCACCCACGTGAGCCAGGGGGACGTGAACCAGGCGCGCTGGGGCACCCACGGCGACCACAGCATCGTGGCCCTCACCGCCTCCAATCACCAGGATGTCTTCACCATGACGGTGGAGGCGTTCAACATCGCCGAGACCTATCGAACCCCCGTTGTACTCCTCTTCGACGAGGTGGTCGGCCACATGCGCGAACGCCTCGAGATCCCCGAGCCCGGCGAGCTGCACCTGGTGGAGCGCCTGCGCACCGCCGTCAAACAGGGCGTCGACTACCACCCCTATCTGCCCCGTGAGGATGGCCGCCTGCCCATGAGCGACTTCGGGGACGTCCATCGCTACAACGTCACCGGCCTGGCCCACGACATGTGGGGCTTTCCCTCCGACAACCCCGGCGTGGTCCATGGTCTGCTGCGCCACCTGGTGGACAAAATCGAGAACAATGTCAATCAGATGGCCCACTACAAAGAGTTCTACACCGAAGATGCCGAGACCATGCTCATCTCCTATGGATCCGCGGCGCGTTCGGCGCTCCATGTGGTGGAGCACCTGCGGGGCAAGGGCGAGCGGGTGGGCCTGCTGGAGCTGCAGACCCTCTGGCCATTCCCCAAATCCGTGGTGCGCGAGCGCTGTTCCCAGGCCAAGTACACCGTGGTGGTGGAGATGAACATGGGGCAGATCTGCCAGGCTGTGCAGTCCGCCGTGGATCTGCCCGAAACCGTTTTCCTGGCCAACCGCATCGACGGGGCCTTCATCACGCCCACCGACATCCGCAAACTGCTGCGGGTGATCCAGGGCAGGGGGGTATAAGCCAATGGCCATCAAAGATTACATCCGGGAACGCTTTTTTCCCCACATCTGGTGCCAGGGCTGCGGCCACGGCATCGTCCTTAACAACCTGTTGCGGGCGGTGGAAAAGCTCGGCATGAGCAAGAACGAGATCGTCATGGCCTCGGGGATCGGCTGCTCATCGCGCATCAGCGGCTACGTGGACTTCCACACCCTGCACACCA
>JAAUYD010173056.1_pt1 | contig 92517 bp, 81 predicted proteins | sample 7278101 | NCBI WGS metagenome assembly JAAUYD01 (sample SAMN14350128, study PRJNA611818) | marine sediment metagenome | isolation source: surface marine sediment (0.6m) | place: French Polynesia: Moorea | collected 2018-08
CGACAAAACCTGGGCTGGTCACTGGCCTACAACCTGGTGAGCATTCCAGTGGCCATGGGCGGTCTGCTGAGCCCGTTGGTGGCGGTTTGCGCCATGCTGGCCAGCAGTCTCAGCGTGACGCTAAATACCTACGCCCTCGTCAAGCGCCGCGCCGATGGATTCACCAGCGAGGTGCCGCCCATGGGAGACGGTGTCATCGGGCCCCAATGAGCCTGCAGACGGTGCCACCATTGGCCGGGGAAGGGATATCGGCGGAACCGCGGGCGGTGTCCGGCAGGTACCTTGTGGGCGCTTTGGCAAACTGGTTTAGGGGAGCGCCAACCAATTGGACTCTGTGTGCTGAGGTCGTCAATTTGAATTCGGAAGTGAACCAACCGCACCGCGCGAACTGGGACCCCGACACCCTGCGCCGTTTCGGCGCGCAGGCCGACCGCTGGTGGGATCCCAAGGGCGGCGTGGGCGCCCTGCACGACATCAATCCGCTGCGACTGGCCTATATGGAATCCCGGCTGGGCCTTTTCCAGCGCCGCATCATCGATGTGGGCTGCGGCGGCGGTATCCTCAGTGAACCCATGGCGCGTGCCGGCGCTGTCGTCACCGGAATCGACATGTGCGAGCCAACCTTGGAAGTGGCCCGCCAGCATGCCGCGGAGGCGAATGTATCGGTGACCTACCTGCACCGCAGCGCCGAGGAGATGGCCTGGGAATCGCCCGGGGTTTTCGATATTGTGGTCTGCATGGAGCTCATCGAGCATGTGCCCGATCCCGCATCCCTGGTTAGAGCCTGCGCCATCCTGACCCGACCCGGCGGCAGCGTATTCTTCGCCACGGTAAACCGCAACTGGCTCTCCGGCCTCCTGGTGATTCTGGCGGCCGAATATCTCCTGCGCATCGTCGCGCGCGGCACCCATCAATACACCCAGCTGGTGAAGCCCACCGAGCTGGCGCGGTGGGGCAGGGCCGCCGGCCTGCATCTGGCCCACACCACCGGTCTCTCCTATCTGCCTCTGATCCGACGCAGCCGCCTGATCAGCAGCACCGCGATGAACTACATGATGCATTTCGAAAAGAGGGAATCATAGATGCTTTTTTGGGAAAAACCGGACTGGTTTGACGCCAGGCGCCGCCGGGAGCAGCTCGAAGACCATGTCCGAAGATCCCGGATGGCCCGCTTCGGGATCCGCAAAATGGCGGCCGAGGCCAAGCACGAGGCGGTGCGGGAGCACTTCGACCGCATCGCCGGAAAGTACGATTTCATGAACTCGCTGCTGAGCCTGGGGATCCAGCACGTCTGGAAACGCACCGCCATCCGCATGCTGGCGCTCAAACCGGGCCAGCGCATTCTGGATGTGTGCGGCGGAACGGGGGATCTGGCCTTGGGGGCGGCTCAGCAGGTGGGATCCAGTGGGCAGGTGGTGGTCTATGACATCAACTGGGCCATGCTGACCACGGGACGCCCCAAGGCGGTACCCCGCGGCTTGGAGGACCGAATCGTCTGGGTCCAGGGCGATGCCGAGCGGATCAGCTTTCCCGACGACTATTTCGACGCCGCCATGGTGGGCTTCGGAATCCGTAACGTCACCCACCTGGAGCAAGCCTTCCGGGAGATGATGCGGGTCCTCAAACCGGGCGGCAAGCTCCTCTGCCTGGAGTTCTCACGCCCCACCAACCCCCTTTTCCGCCAGGTGTACGACTTCTACAGCTTCAGCGTCATGCCCGCCCTGGGTCAGCTCCTGGCGGGATCGGCACAGAGCTACGCTTGTCTGCCTGAAACCATCCGCATGTTTCCCCTGCCGGAAGAGCTGGCCCAGCGCCTGCGGGAGATCGGCTGTGAGCGGGTGATCTATCGCCCCATGACCAACGGCATCGCAGTGGCGCACCTGGGCTGGAAGCGGCGCTGAACGGCCGGTCTCAGCCTTGGGCCATCACCTCCAGGCACACGTGCCGCCACCCAGGCAGGTCCCCCCAGACGCCGATCTCGTTGAGATAGTCCCGGTCAAGCCCCATGGTCTCGAACGCGGCGGCGGCCAGGTCGGCGCCCTGGTTGCTGAAGGCGTTGGCCACGTGCACCAAGGTGAGGGCCGTCACCCCCTTGTCGCGACCTCGCCCTGGTGCGTGGTGGTACGCCACCGCTTGCAGGACCTCGTCAGGGATGCCCCAAAGTCCCAGCAGATAGCCGCCCAGAGCGGCGTGATCGGCCTGGTAGACGGCCGTCTCGGCCTGGAAGAAGGACTCGTCGGAGTCGGCCAAGCGTGCCAGCACCTGCTCGTAGGCCCCCGGTTTGTTGGCCGCCACCAGCAGCTTGCCGATGTCGTGCATCAATCCCGCGATGAAGGCCGCATCCTCAACCTTGAGCGGGCTGCCGTGGGCCTGGGCGATGCATTTGGCGTATCCCGCCGTCTGCATGCCGTGTTGCCAGAGATCCTCCATGGAGAATCCCTTGGCGCGGACCGATTCGAATTTGGAGAAAGTGCCCGCCGAGAGCACCATGGCGCGGACCATGTCCAACCCGAGTAGACCCACTGCGCGGGAGGGATTTTGTACCTCCTGCATCAACCCAAAAAAGGGCGAGTTGACGATCTGGAGCACTTTAGCGGTGATGCCCAAATCCTGAGAGATAATCTCACCGATCTTGTCGATGGCGGGATCCTCGCGGCCCAGTTCCGCCATGATCTCCCCGTAAAGGCTGGGCAGGCTGGGGAGACCGGTCAGACCGGCGACCAACTCCTTGAGACCGTCGTGCCGCACCAGCTTTTGAATGGTAAAGGCACGCAGGAGGGTGTCGAGGAGCTGGTTGTCATCGCAGGGTTTGCTCAGGTATTGATGGGCCACGCCGACGCTCTCGATAAGGACATCCTGGCTGGTGTACCCCGAAAAGATGATCCGCACCACTTCAGGGTATTGCGCCTGCACCTGACGCAGCAGTTCCAGACCGTCGGTGCCCTTGAGACGAATTTCCGTGAAGAGGATCTTGATGGGATGGGCCGATAGAATGTCGAGGGCTGCCGTCGCCCCCTCAGCATAGTGAACCTGCCATTGCTGCTCCCGTCGGAAGACCCGCTTGAGGGCTTTGAGCATGTAATTGTCTGTATCCACAAACAAGACTTCTCTGGCCATGTTCGCCCTCCGCAGGCGTTGTCACCGCCGCGCCCCACACCACCACTGACGCCGCTATGAGAAAAGCAGCCCGACCAGCACGATGGCCAACAGCGCCAGGGGATAGTGACTGGCCTTGTTGAACAGCTGCATCGCATCTTCCCGGCGCTGGGTGTCCAGGACTCTGACCACCGGTAACAACAAACAATAAGCATTGACCAGTAGTACTGCCAGCCACAGGGGTGCCCATAGGGTCAGGGGAGAGACCAGAAGCAGGACCACGCTGAAGAGAAAGGCCGCCAGGAGGCTCAAGACCGCCAAAACACTGGCACGTCGGGGACCGAAGTGGACGGGAATGGTGCGGGCACCGAAGCGGCGGTCCTCCGAGATGTCGGACCAGTCGGCGGGAATGTTCTGGCCGCCGATCTCCCAAAAGAAGATCCACACAAACAACACCACCAAAAAAAGCGCTGAGGGATGGGGCTGCACGGCAAAAACAGCGGCTATGGCCCCGCTGGTCTTGACCAGCCCGTTCACCACGGCCCGATAGGGCGTCATTTGCCACAACCAGCAGTAAAGCGCCTCCAGCAGGCAGCCCGCCAGAAAAATAACCACACAGACGGGATTGAGCAGATATGCACCGCCCAGCGCAATGACGCCCCATGCGAGGGTCCAGATCAGCCCCTGTTGGAAGGAGAGCAGCCCCTGGGCCATGGGGTGACGGGGCAGTACGCCGTCCAGATAGGCCTCGCTATCGCTGTAGAGGCCATCCACCATTTTACGCTGGTCGGTGCGGTAATCCACCAGATCGTTGAGGGCATAAACCGAGGTGTAGCCGGCAAACACCGTGATCAACCCCAGTATCACCACTCCGAAGGAGGGGAAGCCCCCCAGGCAGAGCAGTGCCGCCAGAGCGGGCGTGGCCATATCCACAACGGCATGGGGCGTTCGCGAGAGGGCCCAATAGGGGCGCAGTTGGGCCCGCGTCTGCGGGGAGAGCAGTTGGAGCGGTATGGCAGGCAAGAGCGACCTCTCCTTCATGGAAACCGAATTGGGGCTAAAAAGCGATTTTCACTATTGATTCTAAATGGTTTCCGTGAAGGTAGCATGGGCTGCGGTTCAGCGTCAACCGCCGTCGGGGCGCCCTTTTTAGGGCCGTGACAAGGCGGAAGCGTCACAGCAGGCGTCCGACGGCCTCCGCGGCCACATCCACCGCCATGACCACCATCAACACGCCGGCAACGGCATCGGAGAGGCGCCGGTGGCGCCGCAGCAAGCCCTGAGCAGCGGTGCCGACCAGAAGCAGGCCGGGCACCGTCCCGAGCCCGAAGGCCAGGGTCTGGATCCCCCCCTGAACCCACCCGCCGGCGGCCAGGGCGCGGATAAAAGCGGCGTAGGAGAGGCCGCAGGGCAGGGTGCCCATGAGGAGACCGGTGAAAAAGAGGGCTGTTGAACGGCCCGCTCGGGCACCCCGGAAAAGGGCCGCCCGCCGGCCGGCGGTTGGGGCAGGGTCGGGCCAAAGCCACTTGGGTTCGGGCAGAATGCCCAACCGGATGAGCCCCAGCAAGAGCAGCACCAGGGACACCAGGAGAGAGAGCCAGACCTGGATTCGGGCCAGCCCGGCGGGCAGCCCGGTCGCCTGCGCCATTGCGCCCCAGCCGCCGCCCAGGGCACCCATCACCACGCCGACAATGACATAGGTCAGCACGCGCCCGCCGTGGTAGTAAACGTGCGCGCTGAAGCGACCTGCCTGGCCGGGAAAAGCCACCGCCAGCGGTCCGCACATGCCGATGCAGTGACCGCTACCGAGAAAGCCGAGCAGGAAAAGCGGGATCAGGTCGATGGGGGTCATCATGGGTCCATCATGGTCTCAACGGGCAAGTTCGTCGTGGGTGATCGAGGCACCGGCCTCGACATGGCGACATCCAGGAGTGGTATATCACATTGTGACAGGGGTGCCGGCATCCCAAATCAGGAGATCGCCGAGCGGGACGCCATGATTGGGCAGGGTCATCGCGAAAACCGTGTGCCCTTTGCGCATTTTGGCGATCGGTGAAAATGGGGTTGACGGTGCCCCCCTCGCTCTGGCAGGCCTACCCCAAGAAGCGTGACGATGGAAACTGCCACATGGACAAATCACTGGTAGCTGGAGGAGGCCGCACTCACCCGGCGACCGGAGCAGCGGAGATGCTTCAAGCATGCCAATGCTGATCGCCATGGGTCTGCTGGCGGGCCTCTTCTTCAGCGCGACCTTCATCCTCAACCGCGTCATGAGCCTTGCCGGCGGGCACTGGCTCTGGTCGGCCTGCCTGCGATACGCCTACATGATCGCCTTTCTGGTGGGACTGACGCTCCTGTTTCGCGGCGGGCGGTCCTTGGCCCGCTTGTTGCGGCTCTTTGTTGCCCACCTCGGCTTCTGGATCACCGCCGGCAGCATCGGTTTCGGCGGTTTTTACGCCCTGATCTGCTTTAGTGCCGATCACGCCCCGGGGTGGGTGGTCGCCGCGACCTGGCAGCTCACCATCATCGCCTCCCTGGTAGTATTGGTGGGCTTCGGCAGACGTTTTCCAAAGCGGATCTGGTGCTTTTCCGCCCTCGTCTTCGTGGGGGTGGTACTGGTCAACATCCAGCGGGGTGACCGCATCCAACTCGGCGAGCTGCTCTTGGGGGCCTTGCCCGTTGTAGTCGCCGCGTTTTGTTACCCTATCGGAAATCAGCTGGTGTGGGAGGCGCGCAACGGGAACCGGCGCCTGCCCGACATCACCCACCCCCTGGTGGACGATGCCTTCAACAAAGTCCTGCTGCTCTCCTTGGGGTCGGTCCCTTTCTGGCTCCTCCTGCTGGTGGTTCTCCATCCACCGCCGCCGTCCAAGGGGCAGTTGATCAACACCGCATTAGTGGCGCTATCATCGGGCATCATCGCTACCAGTCTGTTTTTGTTGGCACGCAGCAAGGCCCGACACCCCAGCCAACTGGCGGCCGTGGATGCCACCCAGTCCAGCGAGGTGATCTTTGCCATGGCGGGCGAGTGGCTACTGCTGGGAGCACCATTGCCCACCCCGATCGCCGGCGTGGGCATCCTCCTGGTGTTCACGGGTCTCCTGTTGTTCATCCGGCATCCGGACACCGGCGATACAGACCAGGCCAAATTGACGGCCGATGCGACGACGCCTGGCCAATAGATCCGCCGGACCAAAGGGTATCGGGGAGCGGATCAACCGCGCTGCGGTTTCGACCTGCAACCGCAACGTGGCGGAAAGGATCCGCGCCGCCAGCGACGGGCGACGGCCGTCCACGCGGTGGGCACGGCGCTCGTTCCGCGGCAGGGGCGACGCCGCACGACAGGAGAGATGGATGGCGCGAGACAGCGATTGACAGCCGGACCCGCTCGATTTAAAACGGCCTTGCCACATCGATCCCTCTCGACATCCTACCGGGGGTTGCCATGCGTCTACGTCGTTACCGAGAACGCCATCTGGCCCTGAGCCTCACGCTCGGCCTGCTGATCAGCCTCGCCGTGCCAACGGCGCTGTCGGCCGGTGAAACGGCCGTGCCACCGCCGGCCCGGCAGGGTCTCTCACCCCAGGGGCAACTGCGGCTTCATGGCGACGACACCTGCCCCGTCTGCGCCATGCGACCGGCCAAGTGGGCCAAATTCGCCGCCGCCATAGAGCTGACCGACGAGCGGACCTACTACTTCTGCAGCAATGGGTGTATGCTGCGCGCCTGGCGGCACCCCGAACGATTCCTCAACGCGGCGCCGAAGGACCGCCTTCGGCCGATCGCACAGACCTTTTTCAGCGGTCGCTCCATGGACGGGCGAGAAGTGATCTGGGTGGCCGGTTCGGAAGTGATGGGCCCCATGGGACCGGCCATTGTCGCCCTGGAGAGTCCGGGGATGGCCAATGCCTTTCAAGAGCGTCACGGGGGGCGGCTTCAATTCAAGTTGGATGAGATGACGGACGCGTTGTGGCAAACGATCAAAGGCCGGCCGGCCCACCCGTGAGCGCGCCCGACCAGCTTACGGCCGCGGCCGTGCCGCCCGCCTGGCTCCAGACAAAGGGGCTGATGGGCATTCTCCTCCTGTGGATCGGCACGCTGCTGTTCGGACTGGCAATGGTCGCGGATGGGGTGGTTCGCGCCGCCCATCAAGATCGGGCCGCCGCCGACCTGATCCATCAGCTCCATCTGACCGCGCCGGCCTTCTATCCGGCCGGCCATCCCTTGCGGCACCCCGGGCATCAGTCCCGCGGCATTCCGTCCCACTACACCCCCCTCATGCCCCTCGCCCTGGTCAGCGATCGATGGGAGTGGTTTATGGTTGAGGGCGTCCGCTGGGAGCAACTGCCGTGATCCACCGCTGGTGTCCCCCCATGCTGATATGGGCCGCCCGCGATCTGGCCCGACACCCCTGGCGACACTTGGCGACGGCGCTGACCCTATTTGCCCTGGCCCTCCTCTTGGGGGGCACCCAGCTGGTTCGCCTGGCCTTTGTTGAGACGAGTGCCCATCTATTGGCCAAGGCGCCCGCCATCGTCATCCGCCGCGCAGCCCCCACCGGCTGGGTGCCCATCCCCATCACGGCTGCCGAGCGAGCGGCCGCAAAGGTTCCCGGCGCCCTCACCCCACATCCCCGCCTCTGGGGATTGGCGCGGATAGCCGGCCAGACCGTGGTCGTCATGGCCTCCCCGCCAGCGGCCGAACCGGCGAGGGGCCGCAAGGGCCCCGCGCCCGGAACGGTGATCACCGGCAATGGTGTGGCCGCCGTGAAGACGGGTGATCGTCTGGTGTTTGATGGCCACCCCCAGCGCAGCTTAGCAGTGGTTGGGCAGCTACCGGCTGAAACAGCCGCCGCCGCCCACGACCTCGTGCTGATGCATCCCGACGATGCCCGCGCCCTGCTCGACATTCCCCCGGGACACGCCTCGGACCTGGCCATCGAGGTCTTCCATGAGACGGCGATCGAAGCGCTCGCCAATGACCTGGCCGGGGCTTTCCCGTGGCCGGTCCAGATCCGCCACCGGACGACGGAGGTCGGCCGGACCCTGGCCGGCTGGGAACGCCGCGCGACCCTGGCCACCATGATCTATGCGCCGGCATTGCTGGCATTGGTGGCACTGGGCTTGACGAGCGCCGTGAGTTCTGAAAGAGCCAGCGCCCAATCGGGTCTGCTGCGCGCCTTGGGATGGACGGGCCGCGACTTCATGCGGCTTCACCTCTGGCGCTGGGCCGTCGTTTGTCTTCCCAGCGTTGGCTTGGGTCTGGCGTCCGCCTACCTAGTGGCCTTCGCCCCTGGCGTGCGCTGGCCGGGGCCCCTGCTGTTCGGCTGGACAGCGACACCGCCGCCTTTCTACCTGAGCGCCGCAGGCAGCGCAGCGGTCCTCCTGCAGGCCGCCGCCCTGGTGGCCCTGCCCTATCTGGCCATCGTCGTCCTCACCGGTCTGCGCCACAGCAGCAGTGACCCGCACATGCTCATGGAGGAGGGCCTTCGGTGACCGGTCTGCGGTGCCATCAGCTGCGCTACCGCCGCCCGGATTCCTCCGCCGGCGACGCCGCCGATGTGCTCAGTGGGATTGACGCACGCTTCAAACCGGGCACCCTGAGTCTTGTCAGCGGTCCCACCGGGGCTGGCAAGTCCACCCTGCTACACTTGCTGGCGGGCCTCCTGCGCCCGACGGCCGGGGAGGTGCAATGGCTGGGCCAGACCGTCTCTCGCTGGCACAGCAGCCACAAGGACCGGTGGCGACGCCAGGTGGGCATCGTCTTCCAGCACCAGCGGCTGCTGGGCGACCTCACCGCCGGCGAAAACGTGCTGCTGCCGCTGATCCCAAGGCGCATGCCGATTCGGGCGCAGTACACCGCCGTGGCGGATGCCCTTGGGCGCGTCGACCTGGCCACCAAAGCCGCCTCTCCGGCGGCGCGCCTCTCTGGCGGCGAGCGCCAGCGGCTCTCGCTGGCAAGGGCCATCGCGCCGCGGCCAGCCCTCCTGCTGGCCGATGAACCGTCGGCATTTCAGGATGATGCCCAGACGGCGGGCCTCCTGCAGGTATTGATGGCGGAGAAGCAGCGCGGTGCCGTCGTGATTGTCTGCTCCCACGATCCCCGGCTGCGCAGGGCCGATGGTATCGACCACCGCCATCGACTGCACCAAGGACGTCTGGTGACAATGGAATAATGCTGTGATTATAGCCCCTCTTCTGCTGGCCATCCTCCTCTGCGATCTCGTGGGATTGCTGCTGTTGCTGACGGCCGTCGTACAGACCGTCGGTGTTTTGGACCATTGGCGGCCGGCCAGCAACCACCGCCGCCAGTTGCTGCTGGAACGCCACGTGGAGATGGCCGGCCTCTATAACGGCCTGACCTTGGGATGTTTTGCGCTGGGCGGCCTGCTGCTGGTGGTGGCCATCTGCAACGATCTGCCCGCCCTGGTGCCCGGTGCCATGTGCGGTACCGGCGTCCTGGAGGCGGCCGGTTTGCCCGGCTGGCGTGCGTTGGCCCTGCGCCTGCTGGCGCTGCTGCTTCTCGGCGCAGCCAAGCTCATCAGTGACCTCAACCAGGACACCCTCACCGCCCCACTGGCGACACCGCTGGTCAAAACCCTGCTCCTGGCCCTGCCGATCTGCGGCTGGACCTTTTGGGATACCGCCGGCGCCTTTCTGGTTCTGAACACCCATGACCCGGTCAGTTGCTGTGCCGTCGTCTATGATCGGGCGCTGCCCGCGGCGGGATCCGTCGATCTGCTGGGACTGCCCGACTTTCTGCCGCGCCCCCTCCAGGTGGGCCTCCTGGCCATGATGAGCCTCCTCATCCTGGGATGCGCCGGCTATGGCATTGGACACCAGCGGGCGCTGCCGCTGCTCCTGGCCACGGCGATGTGGCTGCCGCTGGCCGCCGCCATCCTGTTGACCCGCTTCGCCCCCTATCATTTCCAGGTCCTCGCCCACCAGTGTCCCTGGTGCCTCTTTCTGCCGGAGCACGGGCTGGTGGGCTACCCCCTACTGGCAGCCTTTCTGGTGATGGGGATGGAGGCGCCCCTCCCCCTGCTGGCGCGACAATTGGCCCAGCGCTACCCAGCGTGCACCGCCGCCGCCAGCCGCCGGGCCGCCGCAACCGGCCGCAGATTGTTACTGGCCCTGGCCGTTTTCTGGCTGGTAGGGGGCGGACCGGTGCTCCTCTGGCGTCTGCGCTATGGGGTCTGGATCGGGGGATGAGCTGATGAAGCGTTAGGGCAAAAAAGCCGTCAAAGCAGCATCGCTGCAGGTGGCGGCGTAGCGCTTGATAGCGGCACTATAGTGCCCCAGCCGCGAGATGCAGTCCATGGCAGAGCGGGCCTCGGTGTGGGCGAGTCGTCCGACAGCCGCCAGGAGGCGGGGGCAGAGCAGGGCGTTGACGAAGGGAATGGCTTGCCGGCGGCAGAAGCCGGCGCCGGGACCATCGTCGATGATGACAAAGTCGGCACCACCGTCCAGAAAACAGAGCAGGGTGTCGCGCTCTCCCCGATGGAGACCCGCGGGCAGCGGCCGTGATCCGGCGTTCACCTTGGGCGTTACGACCGTGATGCGACGGTGCCGGCGTTCGCGGGCGATGGCCGTGGCGCCCGGACGCTGATGGCGGGTGAGTTCATCGTAAACGGCGGCAGCAATCCGAATATGGAAGGAAGCCTGCATCTGTGCAAGCAGATCGGCCTTGTGGAGCAGGATGACGGAGGAGGCATCCACAAGCACGTTCTTCAAAACCATCCCCCCCATCACCCGCCGCTTCATGCGAACAGCGGTGTGCTGATATAACGCTCTCCCGTGCTTGGCAGAATGACGACCATGCGTTTGCCCTGATTCTCGGGACGCTTGGCCACCGCCATGGCGGCCCAGGCAGCGGCACCGGAAGAGATGCCGCAGAGAATGCCTTCGGCGTTGGCCAGATGTCGGGCAGTGGCAAAGGCATCGTCGTTGGTGACGGTGACCACCTCGTCGATCACTTCTTGATCGAGAATGGCCGGGATAAACCCCGCACCAATCCCCTGGATCTTGTGCGGCCCCTTTTGGCCGCCGGAGAGCACGGGTGAATCGGCCGGTTCAACGGCGACCGCCTTGAAATTGGGATTGCGCTGTTTGAGCACCTGGGCCACGCCGGTGATGGTGCCGCCAGTGCCCACGCCGGAGATGAGTAGGTCGACCTCGCCTTGGGTGTCTGCCCAAATCTCCTCGGCGGTGGTTTCGCGATGGACCTGTGGGTTGGCCGGATTGCCGAATTGATCGGGGATGAAGCTGCTGTCTGCTTTTGCGGCGATCTCCTGGGCTTTGGCGATGGCACCGGCCATTCCCTCGGCACCCGGTGTGAGCACCAACTCGGCCCCCATGTGGGTCAGCAGTTTCCGCCGCTCCTCACTCATGGTGTCGGGCATGGTCAAGCAGAGGCGGTGTCCCCGCGCCGCACAGATGAAGGCCAGTCCGATGCCGGTGTTCCCGCTGGTGGGTTCCACGATGAGGGTGCCCGGCCCCACCTTGCCGTCCGCTTCGGCGGCGTCGAGCATGCTGCGGGCGATGCGGTCCTTGACGCTCCCCAGAGGATTGAAGAACTCGAGTTTGGCGTAGATCTCTGCGCCGATTTCAGTCGCGTTGCGGAACATACGCACCAGCGGCGTTCGGCCGATGGTGGCGTCGATGGCGGTGTGAAGACGCATGGCTCCCTCCCTCAATCGGCCGACGCGGTGGTGACGGCCTGTTTGTATACCAGACGAGGCTCCTCCAATAGGACAGTGGTGTCGGGCGGGACGCTGTGGGTGATCCAGACGTTGCCGCCGATGACCGACCGGGTACCGATAAGGGTATCCCCCCCCAGGATGGTGGCGCCGGAGTAAATGATCACATCATCCTCGATGGTGGGGTGGCGTTTGCGGCCGCGCAGTTTCTCGCCGGCGCCTTTGGGCAATGACAGAGCGCCCAGGGTGACGCCCTGGTAGATGCGCACGTTGTGTCCGATCTCGGTGGTTTCACCGATCACCACGCCGGTCCCGTGGTCGATGACGAAGCGTTCGCCGATGGTGGCGCCCGGATGGATGTCGATCCCGGTGACGCTGTGGGCATGCTCGGTCATGCTGCGCGGCAGCAGCGGCACCCCCAGTTCATAGAGCTTGTGCGCCATCCGGTAGATGGTCAGCGCGTAAATACCAGGGTAACTAAAGATAATCTCATCGTGGCTCTTGGCGGCCGGATCTCCTTCGAAGGCCGCCTGGACATCGGTGGCCAGGATCCGACGGATTTCCGGGATCGTCTCCATCACTTCAAGGGCGATCTTCTGACCGCGCTCGTCGCAGTCGCTGCATGGTTGGTCGTAGCGCAGGCAGTCATGACGAATGGTGTGGGATACCTGCTCGGCCAAAAGATCGTAGAGCTCGGTCACCGTCCGCCCCAGTGTGTAGCGCAAATTGACGGGATCCAACTTTTCGCGGGTGTAGTATCCAGGGAAGAGCAGTTCGCGGAATTTGCCCACCATATCCACCACATACCCTTCGGAGTGGATCGGCTCGGCATCGATGTGGGTGTAACAAACACCATCACTGCAGCTATCGATGATGTCCTCGGCGATGGCCGGTAGGCGCGCTTTAAGATCGTCACAGAAAGTGACGTCGAGACGACAAGCTCGGTCAAGGAGATCATCTGTGGCCATGGCAATTTTTCCTTGATGTGGGAGGATTCGGTCCTCGGAGCGGATCAACGGTGGTCAAGGCCGCTGGATCAATACCCCTAATCTTCTTACCATAAACAGTGGGGCCTGATTGTCAAAAGCGCAGACCGAAGCCGCCCGCCGCCCCATTCTGCCGCTGATGGTCGTCCCAGTCCCCGTTGGCAGGCCCGTCTCGGGAGTGTGGCATCTGATGCCGATCGGATGGTATCTCGGCCCACAACGCGCAATTCATTCAACCACGCAACGCCTGGTCCCCAGCCATTGCGACGGCCTGCCGGAGGCGGAGCCGGGGATTGCACCGCGGCGCAACGAAATTATACTCTTTGAGAAGCAACTGGCCGCCAAGTATCGCAGGTGGCCGCCACCGCCATAGGGAGGACTTGACAGCGTCATGCATATCCATCACCTGAAACAGTGGACCCATGAGCATCGCTACAACGATGCCGATCGCCACGCGGAGCGACAGACCTGGCGCGTTATCGCGCTGACAACCGTCATGATGGTGGTGGAAATCGCCGCTGGGTATCGGTTTGGTTCGATGGCCCTGCTGGCCGATGGCTGGCATATGGGCACCCACGCAGCCGCCCTGGGAATCACCGTCTTCGCCTACTGGTACGCTCGGAAACATCGCAACAACTTGGCCTTCACCTTCGGCACCGGTAAGGTGGGGGTATTGGGCGGTTTCGCCAGCGCCGTGGCCCTGGCAGTGGTGGCCCTTTTCATGGTGGTGGAATCGGTGGAGCGATTGGTGTCGCCAGTTCGGATCGACTTCAACGAAGCCATCCTGGTGGCCGGCGTCGGGCTCGTGGTCAACCTGGTGAGCGCGCTGATGCTGCATCGCGGAGGCGGGCACGCTCATGCCCATGATCACGACGGGGAGCACGATCATCCCCACGCGGATCACAATCTGAAGGCCGCCTTTCTCCACGTGCTGGCCGATGCCCTGACCTCATTTCTGGCCATCCTGGCGCTGCTGGTGGGCAAATTTTGGGGCTTGGAGTGGTTCGATCCCCTCATGGGCATTGTGGGGGCGGTGCTCATCGCCAATTGGGCGCGGGGGCTGATTCGCACCACCAGCCGGATCCTCCTGGACAGCGATGTCAGCGAAACCCTGCTGGGCGAGATCCAGGCTGCCATCGAGGCCGACCGCGACAATCGGGTAACCGACCTCCATCTCTGGAAAATCGACAGCGACCACTACGCCGCCCTGATCACGCTGGTGACCCACTACCCCCAGCCCGCCGCCCATTACCGCGCGCTGCTGGCCGACTACCCCCGCATCCGCCACGTGACGGTCGAGATCAACGCGGCCCCGGGCGAGCCCTGCGTCGATGTACCAGGGGCATCGACCACCTGCTGAACCGGCTATCTCACATTCGGGGGAATTCACCTGCGCCGCAGGTCGGCAGAGGGGGCCGGCGGTTTCAGCAAATAACCGACCCCCGGAACGGTGGTGATATAGGTGGGCTGATCGGGGGTTTGTTCCAATTTGGCGCGCAGGTGCTGGATATGGACGTCTATGGTGCGGCTCCAATGATAGATCTTGGCATCCGGCCAAAGGCTGCGCCGGATTGTCTCTCGATCCAGGGCTTGACCCGCATGCTTGAAGAGGAGACTGAGAAGATCAAACTCCTTTTTGGTGAGCCGTACGAAGCGCCCGTTAATGGCCACCTCCCGTCGATCGGGCACCAGCTCCCAATCTCCCACCGCCGTCATCTCCGACAATTTGCGATAGTTGCCGCCCCGCCGCAGACGGGCTTTGATGCGGGCGGCCAGTTCCAGATAGTCGAAAGGCTTTACCAGATAGTCGTCGGCCCCGCTCTCCAGCCCCAGCACCTTATCGCTAACCGCATCTTTGGCGGTGAGCAGGATGATGGGCACCTGGGATTCCCGGCGGATGCGGCGGCAGATCTGCAGACCGTCCAAGTCGGGCAGCATGAGATCCAGCACGAGAAGATCGGGCCGTACTTCGGCGAAACGGGCCAAGGCCTCCCTTCCCGTCGCGGCAGTGGTGACCGTGTAGCCGTCCAAATCGAGATTGTCCCTGATGATGGTGAGGATATCGGGATCGTCGTCCACCACCAGCACGTGAAAGGCCGTCATGGCGCTCCTGTTTCCGTCGGTTCCCCGGCAAGCATCTCCACACAATCCGCCGCGTGTCCCTCCACTGGGAGGGCCACACAAAAGCAGCTGCCCGCTCCCGGCTCACTCTCCACCCAGATCCGACCCCCATGGGCCGCCACGACACCTTTGCAGATCGCCAGACCAATGCCGGCGGATCCCGCGTGCAGGGTGGTATGCTCGCCATCCACAGGCAGTTGGTAGAATTTGCGGAATATCGCCTCGTGATGGCGGGCTGGAATTCCCGGTCCCTGGTCCTCGATGCGGGTCACCACCTCGGCCCCGGCCTGGGCGATGGTGATGTCGATACGACCGCCGGCTGGTGAAAACTTGACCGCATTGGCAAGCAGGTTGGAGTAGACCTGACCGATACGGTGCCGATCCCCCGGGATCGGGCCGATCTCAGTTGGCGCAAATTGCACGCGCAGCTGCTTACGCTCCAGATTGGGCCCCATGTTGGTCACCACCTCGGCCGCCACGCTGTCCAGCTCCACGGCTTCACAGGAGAGTTCCAGACGGCCGGCTTCGATCTTGGAGTAATCCAGAAAATCGGAGATGGTGCGGATCAGCGTCTGGGTATTGCGTTGAATGATCCCCAGATAGGGGGTATCGCCCGCGGCGCCCCCCCTTCGCTTGAGAAAATCGATGGCACCTTTGATGGAGGTCAGCGGGGTGCGCAGCTCATGGGAAATTTCGGAAAAAAATTCGGTCTTGGCCTGATTGAGCTGGGCCAGCTCCCGGTTGGCATCCGCCAGTTGAGCGTTGGTATTGTTGAGATCCTCGGTGGCCGTGGCGATCCGGGCCTCCAAATCCCGATGCTGATCTTTGAGCTTCTCATCCATGAGATAGCAAAGGCCGGCCACCCGCTCCAGTTCATCGCCCTCGCTCAGGTCCGCTGCCGATACGAGCGGGGTCTTACCCAGGCGAGCCGTGAACCGACGGATATCCTTGATGGGCCGGAAAACAAAAATTTGGGTGGCCAGATAGAGAATAAGGATCACGCCCAGCGTCAATCCCGCCATACTGTAAAAGAGGGTCAGGTTTTCCTCGCGGATCGCCGCATAGGTTTCGTCAAAGGGAATCAACACGCTGATGCACCCCCCGATGGCGCCCAGGCGGTATTGGGGGCCCTTGTGGCAGGTGAGACAGCTCTCGCCGATAATCAAGGGCGCGGCGTAGCGGAAGAGGCGCTGCGCCCCGCGATGTTCGACCCGGCTCAGCGCTTCGGCCTGGCCGGAGCGGAATGCCTCGAGGGCCTCGGCCTCAAAGGGGTCGGGCACGTTGCTGGGGTTGAGGGCGTTGAAGTTGGTCAGGTTAAAGGCGTAGAGATCGTTGCGGGCGGCGTACTCCGATAGGCGTCGGGTGAGGCCCGCCGGCGTGATGCGGGTGTAGGCCTTGCCGTCGATGGCATCGCTGGGGGCAGGATCGACCAACTTCGGCGATGCCTGGGCCGCTTTGCCACTGATGAGCACATAACTGTGATCGGCCACCCATTGGCGGGTGAGGACGATCTGACGGTGGAGGATGACGGCCTGTTTCTCCACCTGGGCCATTATCAGGGCCCGTTGCTTGGTGGCCAACCAGAAGTAAAGCGGAATAAACACCAGGGCGATGGTCAACGCCGTAATGAGCAGGTGTTTGAGGGAGACGCGCTTTTTGAGCAAATTCCGCATGGAGCCACTCCATGGGTTGGGAGAGGTTGCCCGGACCGGTGACCGCCCAGGGCAGCAGGCAGCCGCGGGATGATTCGACCGGTAAATTTTACACGTTCTTTACGCCTTTTTACACCCTGTTTACACCACACTTTGGTAATTTTAAAGCCAGTTTAAAAGCCCCTCCTGACAAATGCCGCCCGGATATCAACGGACCCGACGGGAACAAGGACCCGAAACGGATGAAGAAAACCCTCATAGCGCTGGGCCTGGTCGCCATTGGCATCGTCATCGCCTTCCCGATCTTCAGCATCAGCTACTACACCATGGTGCGGACCTCCACACCGGGATTTTGCGCCAGCTGCCACGAAATCAAACCCGCGGTGAGGGCCTGGCGGGCCTCCACCCACGTGAACAACGCGGCGGGGGTGATGGTGGACTGCATGGATTGCCATCTGCCGGCGCCCCAAAATACCTTCGAGTTCTTTTTCGCCAAGACCTATCACGGCATCAAGGATGTGGCGATTCACTTTCTGGCCGGCGAGTACGATCGCCAGCGCGCCCGCGAATCCGCCTATGAAAACTTCGAGAACAGTCAGTGCCAGAAATGCCATCGCAACGTGCTCTACATGCCCCAGAAGCGGGGGGCCATGCTGGCCCATCGCAGCGTGGTACATGCCCGCGAGGGGTATGCGAAAAAGTGTATCGACTGCCACTACGACCTGGTCCACAAGGACAAGGCCCAGGTGATGTTTCGCCAGTATCGTCCGGTTCCCTACCAGGCCAAAGGCCTGCGGATAAACAAGCTGTGATAGGGGATTTCACCACCGATAGATCGGTATTAAACGAAGGAGGCTGGGCAATGACGAAGGTGCCGGCAAAAACCAAAACACTGCTGGGAGTCGCAATCCTCATCGGCCTGCTCGGGTTGGTGCCCTTCACGGGTATCGCCGAACAGATCAACTACCCCAAGGTGAAGGAGTACCGCATCGAACGCAGCATCCCGCCGGAGGCGGCCGCCTGCATCGACTGCCATCGGGCGACCACACCGGGGGTGTTCGCCGACTGGGCCAAGAGCCGTCACGCCAACGCCAACATCACCTGCCTGGATTGCCATCTGGTTCAGCCGGGAGACACCGACATCGCCAAGGATCACGAGAAGTACTACAGCCGCTCCGACATGCCCTCGGGTGAGGCCAAGTACAAGATGCCCATCGCCTCCATCGTGACGCCCAAGGATTGCTCCCGCTGTCATCCCGACGAGGTCACCCAGTACAGCCGCAGCAAACACGCCAACACCATCGAGATCATGTGGAAGCTGGACCCCTGGCTCAACAAGGGGATGAACTCGGACAACGAGCGCAAGACCGGCTGCTTTAACTGCCACGGAACGGTGATCAAGATCGATGAAAACGGCAAGATCGACCCCAACACCTGGCCCAACGCCGGCGTGGGCCGGCTCAACGCCGACGGCAGCAAGGGCGCCTGCACGAGCTGCCACACGCGCCACAGATTCTCAGTGGGCGAAGCGCGTAAACCCGAAGCCTGCGACCAGTGCCACCTGGGTCCCGACCACCCCCAGATCGAGATCTACGAGGAGTCCAAGCACGGCACCATCTACCATGCCTACCAGGACGAGTATAATTTTGATTCCGCCGGCGGCACCTGGACGGCCGGTGTGGATTACCGCGCGCCCACCTGTGCGGGCTGCCACATGTCCGGCAGTGGCAAGGTGATGACCACCCACGATGTCACCGAGCGGCTCTCCTGGGAAACCCAGGCGCCCCTGACGGTGCGTCCCGAGAATTTCAAACCGTTCCCCGCCCAGAGCACCTGGCAGGAGGAGCGGGCCAAGATGAAGGCCATCTGCCAGCAGTGTCACGGCAACTCATGGATCGACGATTTTTATGATGGCTTCGACAAGGCGGTCGAGGAGTATAACGAGGTCTACTATAAACCAGCCAAGAAGATCCTCGACGACCTCTACGCCAAGGGGCTGCTGGACAAAACCAAGTTTTTTGACGAGCATCTGGAGTTGCAGTTTTACGAGCTCTGGCACCACGAAGGTCGCCGGGCCCGCATGGGTGCGATGATGATGGCCCCCGACTACGCCTGGTGGCACGGATTTTACGAGGTCAAGAACCGCTTCAACCAATACAAGGAGGAGGCCGACCACCTCTTAAAGACCGGCGAGAAGGCATACGTCTATCCCGACTTCCCCAACGCCACTGGTGACACCACGCGGCCGGAGGCGATCTTCGGCAAAGAATAGGCCCCGCCAGTTCGGCAATAGGACCGCAAAAACGCTCCGGGCAAGCCCCGGGGCGTTTTTTTTTTGGCCCCGCTGATGCGTCTTCTCCGCCATGCTCTTGATTTTTCGGGAAGGACGCCCATAATCTTGCAATAGTCGGCCATCACCCCCCCGGGCGCAATGAGGGGCCATGCACCCCAGACCCAGGTCCGATGCGACGATACCCGACACCGCTCTGGCTGGGTCGCTTGAAGGGCTGGCTGAGCGCGCCGGGATTGATCGGTGATCGGCTGATTCCAGCAAATCAGTTCCCCACCCAGAGGAAGCCACACATGCTACAACTGGTTCGCGATTGGTCGAAACGCTATCTTTCGGACCCGCAGGTGATCGTCCTGGGGATCCTGCTCATCGCGGGATTTGCCTTTGTCTTCTTTCTGGGCAACCTGTTGATGCCCGTGCTGGTAGCGCTCGTCATCGCCTATCTGCTCGACGGTCTGGTTGGCTTTCTGCAGAAGCGACGCTTTCCACAGCGGCTGGCGGTCGGCCTCGTCTTCCTGCTCTTCATCGCCATCTTGTTCATCCTGATCCTTTGGCTTTTGCCGCTGCTGTCGCGCCAGATCAGCCAATTGGTTCAGCAGCTGCCCACCATGCTGACCTTCGGGCGTAACCAGTTGATGCAGCTGCCGGTGCGCTATCCCGAGTTGATCTCCGAGAACCAGATCGAGCAGATTTTCCAATTCATCAATGCCGGGTTGACCGGTTTCGCCAGACGGATGCTTTCCCTCTCAGTTGCGTCGGTGATCGGCCTGATTTCAGTGGTCGTCTACCTGATATTGGTGCCCATACTGGTCTTCTTCTTCCTCAAGGACAAGGAGATGATACTGACCTGGCTGGCCAGTTTCCTGCCGGACAACCTGAGTTTGGCCTCCTCGGTGTGGCGGGAGGTCAACGCCCAGATCGCCAACTACGTGCGCGGCAAGGGTTGGGAAATTCTGATCATCTGGGGCATCAGCTTCATGACCTTCACCCTTATGGATATGCAGTTTTCCCTCCTGCTATCCCTATTTGTGGGGCTCTCGGTGATTTTCCCCTATATCGGCGTAACGGTAATGTTTCTGCCGGTCGCGCTGATCGCCTATTTTCAGTGGGGATGGGATCCCAAGGCGCTCTGGGCCATCGTGGCCTATACCATCATTCAGCTCCTGGACGGCAACCTCTTGGCGCCCCTGCTGCTGTCGGAGGTGATCAACCTGCACCCCATCGCCATCATCATCGCCGTACTGGTCTTCGGCGGCCTGTGGGGGCTATGGGGCCTGTTCTTTGCCATCCCCCTGGCCACCCTTATCAACGCGGTGATCAAATCCTGGTTCAACCGGCAACGCACCATGGCGGAGGCGGCCGCCGCCGAAGCAGGCGATTAGGCCCCCCTCCGCATGGACTGTTACGGCCGCATCGCTTTTGACACGCCCTGATCCGCGTGCCATAAAACGGGCCTGGTGGTGCCCCGTCCCCCTCCCACTCCGAGATAGGAAAAGCAGCGAGCATGATTTTCGCGTGTATGATCTTGACCGTGAGCGCCGCGGTAACGGTGCTCGCCGTTCGTTTCTTGTTGATGCGCGGCATTGACCGGGTCTGCCTTGCCCTCCAGCTCTCCAACAAGACCCGCGGCCAGCTGGTCGGTTATGTGACCAGCGTGCCCGAGTTCACCATCGTGGTCGCCGCCGGCTTGAGCGGTGTCTTCGATGCCGGCTTCTGGAACATCGCATCCTCCAACATCATCAATTTTGGTCTCTTTCTGATCGCCTTGTTCGCCTATGGGCAGCATCGCGACCTGCTGTCCCTGCAGCTACTGGACGAGGTGGGTTTCGGTGTGCTCTCCATCGCCGTACCCCTCGCCATGCATGCCCTGGCGGTCACCATCAATGGTGGCGTCGCCCTCCTGCTGCTGGCGTTTTTCGGCCTGTACAAGCTGATCGATCTGCGGTTGAACCGGCCAGTTCGGGTGCCGGAGGCGGCCGCCGAACCGTCGGGGGAGGGGCCCTTGCGGGGCATGGCGGCGATCCTGGTGGGGGTGCTGATCGTACTGGTAGCGGGTCGTTTCCTGGGCAGCAGCGCCCACGCGCTGATCGTGGAGTTGAAGATGCCCTCCTGGATCGTCGGCTGGGTGCTGGGCTTTATCACCTCACTTCCGGAGGCGGTCTCCTTTTTCGAAATTTTCCGCCTGGAGAAACAGCGCGGGCGACTCCACCGCATTGATGACGCGCAACAGGGTCTCGACGCCCTGGTGGCCTCGAACATGAGCAACCTGGGGTTGATCCTACCGGCGGGAATGGGCGTCTACGTCTTGGCACAATAGTGGGGCGCCGTCGGGAGATCCGACGTGCCAAACCACTCTCCAGGGTTGCCTTAGCGGTGCGGCGGCGCCCCGCCTGAACGGCAATTCGAATGTCGATCCCGTCGATGTTCAGCCGATTTTGCGGCCGGGTCCGTAACGGGCGGCCAGATCGGTGTAGGCGAACCCGCTGCCACCGAACAGGTCCAGGGCGCTGCCGACGGTAAAATCGATGCGGCCCTGTCCCATCGTTTCGATAAGGTCCAGATCGTCCTGGTGGTGAATCCCCCCGGCATAGGTGATGGGCCGCTCGGAGCAACCGGCCAGCAGGGCCACCAGATCGGCTTCGATCCCGCTGCACTTGCCCTCCACATCCACGGCGTGTACCAGGTATTCGGAACAATAGGTGGAAAGGTCGGCCAGCAGGGCCGCGGAGATTTTCTCCTGGGTGAAGCGCTGCCAGCGGTCTGTGACGATGTAATAGGCCCCATCTTTCAGGCGGCAGCTCAAATCGAGCACCAGCCGCTGGGGCCCCACTCTCTGGGAGAGTTGGGTCAGTCGTCGGCGATCCAGGAGGCCGTCGTGGAATACCCATGAGGTGACGATCACCGCCGCTGCGCCGGCATCGAGCCATGCCGCTGCATTCTCCAGGTTTACGCCACCGCCGATCTGCAGCCCCCCCGGCCAGGCGGCCAGGGCGTCGCGAGCAGCCGTGGTGTTGCCTTGCCCCAGGCAGATCACATGGCCCCCGGTGAGGCCATCCCGGCGGTAGCGCTCGGCAAACCAGCCCGCCGGCCGGCGGGCTTCGAAATTGGTGGTGACGGCAGCGCTGTCGTCATCGTCGAGGGTGGCGCCGACGATCTGCTTGACCACTCCTTGATGCAGATCGATGCAGGGACGAAAACGCATATGCACTCCGTTTCGGTGGGAAATTTTTCGATTCGTGACCGGCCATGGGCCACAGCCAGATGGGCCGCGCAGGCATCAGGGCGCCAGCAGATCGGGATCGACCACCGTCGACTTGATCAACGAATAGCCCTTGCCTTGCCAGGCAACGATTCCCCCGGCCAGATGGGCCACCTCTGTAAATCCCAGCTTGGCCATGGTGTCGAGGGTGCGCCCGCTGCGGTTCCCTGTGCGGCAATAGAGCAGATAGGTCTTGCCGCGATCGAGGGTTTTGAGGCGGCTGAGAAAAGCGCGGTGGTAGAAGTCGAGCAGCTTGGCCCCCTGGATATGGCCCTTGGCGAACTCTCCGGGGGTTCGGACATCCAACAGCACGAAGTTGGGATCACCCAGCTGGGCCGCAATCTGACGCATGGCGGCATCCGGATTCAGGTGAACGCTCTCTTCGGCCGCCAAGGTGGCCGGCGGATTGATCCCGAAACTGACCAGCATCACGGCGAGGAGCGCACTGCGGACCACTGCCGAGCGCGCGAAGGTGATCGTATCGGTTATCCGGTGCATGGCAGGTTTCCTCCAATTGCCCTGCTTAGGCCTAAGCCCAGCTGAGGGCTAACCTCAGCAGAGGCCTCAGCCAGCTGGGGCCTCAGTAGGCGCGCCCAATGAGAAAAAGACCGTAGGAGGCGCGCAGGTCGGGCCACAGCCGAATATTTTGACCATAGGTGCCATCCTGGTTCATGGCGATGGCGACCTCTTTGTAAATCCGAAAGCCCACCTGGCGGGCGAAGCGCCGAAAATCCTTGAGAGAGATGACGCGGATATTGGGCGTATCGTACCATTGGTAGGGCAGCTGTTTGGTGACCGGCGCGCGGCCCTTCATCAGCAGCTGCAGCCGTACCCGCCAGTGGCTGAAGTTGGGAAAACTCACCACACAGCGCTTGCCGATGCGCAGCATCTGGTGGATCAGCTGGTCAGGCGCATAGATCTGCTGAAGGGTCTGGGCCAGTATGACCACGTCGAAGCTCTCGTCGGGATAATCCAGCACCTCGGTATTGATATCTCCCTGGAGAACGCTGAGCCCCTTTTCGATACAGGTGGCCACCCGTGCTTCGTCGATCTCGATACCGGTGCAACGCACCGCCTTGTAATGTTTGAGGTAGGCCAGGAGCTCCCCCTCCCCACATCCCAGGCCAAGGACGCGGGCACCGTGGGGCACCCAGCCGGCGACCATCTGGAGGTCATAGCGGATGGTGGCCCGGGCGACGGCCGGGGTATCAGCTTTGGGGGCTTGCACCATTGGTCAGAAACCCTCGCATGAGATTGGAAAGGCGGGGATTGGGGATCAAAAAAGCGTCATGCCCCCATTGGGCCTCGACCTCGCAGAAGCTCACATCAAGGCCGTTTTTTTTCATGGCCTGGACCATATTGCGGGATTGATAGGTGGGGTAGAGCCAATCCGAAGAGAAGGAGACCACCAGGAACCGGCATTGGGCGCGGGCGAAGGCGCTGACCAGAGAGCCCTCGCCGTACTCACGCTCCAGGTCGAAGTAATCGGCCGCCTTGGTGATGAACAGCAGTGAGTTGGCATCGAAACGTTCGACGAACTTGGCGCCCTGATAGCGCAGATAGCTCTCCACCTGGAAATCCGCATCGAAGTTGAAGCTGAAGTCGGTCTTATCCTTGAGACGCCGCCCGAACTTGAGGCGCATGGCGGCATCGCTGAGATAGGTGACATGACCGATCATGCGCGCCACGGCCAGCCCCATGTCGGGTTTGGTCTGTCCGTAGTACTGCCCCTGGCACCAGTTGGGATCGGCCATGATGGCCTGACGGGCCACCTCATTGAACGCAATGGCCAGGGCGGAGTGGCGCGTGGTGGTGGCCAGCAGCACAGCGGCCTTGACCCGCTGGGGATAGCGAACGCACCACTCCAGCGCCTGCATCCCCCCCACCGAACCGCCGATGACGGCATGCAGCCGGCCGATACCGAGGTGGTCGAGAAGCACCTTCTGGGCGCGCACCATATCGCCGATGGTCACCATGGGAAAGTCCAGGGCGTAGGGCTGATCCGTTGCGGGATTGGTGGACGCCGGCCCGGTGGAGCCCATACAGCTGCCCAGGATGTTGATGCAGATGACGAAAAAGCGCTCCGTGTCGATCCCCTTCCCCGGGCCGACCATGTACTCCCACCAACCCGGCTTCTCGTCGCTCTCCTGGTGCACGCCCGCCACGTGCGCGTCGCCGGAGAAAGCGTGCAGGATCAAGATGGCGTTATTCCGGCGATCGTTTAACCGGCCGTAGGTTTCGTAAGCCAGCGTGATGGGGCCCAGGGTGGCGCCGGAGGCGAGGCGCATCTCCTGCGGCGGTTCCCCGAAGGTGTAAAACCGGGGCACCACAATACCGACACTGCGGTCATCCTTGTGGCGGGCGGCGTATTCACTCATGACAGCTTCCTCGACGGCGCGCCTTTACAGGGTGCAGCAGGCGTTGAGCGCCTGATTGAGGTCGGCCAGGATGTCCGCCTCGGCCTCGATCCCCACGGAGAGCCGCACCAGGTCCGGCGAGGCGCCGGCGGCCCGCTGCTGCTCTTCGTCGAGCTGGGAGTGGGTGGTGGAAGCCGGATGGATGGCCAGGCTTTTCGCATCCCCCACGTTGGCCTGGTGGGTAAACAACTGCAGGCTTTCGATGAAACGCTGCCCGGCGGCCTTCCCCCCTTTGACCCCGAAGACGACCATGGCGCCGAAGCCGCGCTTGAGGAAACGGCAGGCGGTCTCGTGGGTGGGATCCTCGGGAAGACCCGGATACCGCACCCAGTCTACCTGAGGGTGCTTGCTGAGAAAGCGCGCAACCGCCATCGCATTCTGACTGTGGCGCTCCATCCGCAGGTGAAGGGTTTCGAGCCCTTGAAGAAAAATCCAGGCGTTGTCCGGTGAAATACAGGCGCCCAGGTTGCGCAGAGGTACCAGCCGCATGCGCAGAATGTAGGCCAGCGAGTTCTGTTCGCCCAGGTCGTGGGCGTAGCGCAGGCCATGATAGCCGGGGTCCGGCTCGTTGTAGAGCGTGAACTTGGGATCGGTCCAGTCGAAGCGGCCGGCGTCCACCACGACGCCCCCGATACCGGTGCCGTGCCCCCCCATCCACTTGGTCACCGAGTTGACCACGATGTCGGCACCATGGTCGATGGCCCGCAGCAGATAGGGCGTGGTGAAGGTGCCGTCCACGATGAGGGGCAGATGGTGGTCGTGAGCGACACGGCTGACGGCGTCCAGGTCGGTGACGTCCAGGGCCGGATTGCCGATGGTCTCCACGAAGATAGCCCGCGTCTTGGCGTTGATCGCCGCTGCCAACTGCTCTGGTTTGCCGGCGTCGGCGAAGCGAGTGCGAATCCCAAATTGGGGTAAAATGGTGTCAAACATGGTGTAGGTGCCGCCGTAGAGGTTGCTCGAAGAAACCACCTCGTCGCCAACACCGCAGATGTTGATGATGGCATAGTGAATGGCGGCCGTGCCCGATGCCAGGGCCAGGGCGGCGGCGCCCCCCTCTAGGGCAGCGATGCGCTTTTCCAGCACATCCTGGGTGGGGTTCATCAGGCGCGTGTAGATGTAGCCAGGGGTCTTGAGCGCAAACAGGTCGGCGGCATGATCGGCATCCCTGAATACATAGGAGGAGGTGCGATGCACGGGCACCGCGCAGGCGGTGGAAGCGGGATCGGGTTGCTGTCCGGCGTGGACGCAGAGGGTTTCGAAGCGGGTGCGGGATTCCATGGCGCGCTCCTTTCAGGCAGGGACGGATCGAGAGGTCCGATGGCATATACGATACGGAACTCCCAAATCTGCGCATTCCATGGAAAAAAGTCAACCGGAGGAGGGGTCGAAGGGCGCGCTAGTCCGCCTCGAGTTGTTTGCGAATCCGCGCGAACGCTTTGCACCGCCAGCAGATGGCGATCTTCGCTTCCCAGGATTCGTGGGGACTGCAATCGCAGAGCGTACCGCTGATGAACCAGCACAGGTCGCCGGCTTTGAACTCATTGGCGGGGCAGCGCTCGCGCAGCTTGGCGGGGCAGTGATTGATCTCCCAGCAGGGTTTCAGTTTGCGCCGGCCGAATTGCTTCCGCATGACCAGGAACATCAGCAGGCGCTGGATATGGGCAGGGATCTTGCGCCAGCCCTGCTCATAGCCGTGCACCGACTTGAGCGAGGTGCATAGAATTTGGGCCAGCTCCTTCTGGGTTTTGCCCAGTTTTTCACGACAGCGTTGGAAAACCGCGTTGTCCATTACCGGCGTATCGGAAGTGGGGGGATGTCCCGGAGGGGCTGATCTGGTAGAACTTGAGCGCATGTGCTATTTATTAGAAAACATTCAGCAAATTGTCGATAGTGAATATTACCCAAAAACATGGCATAGAATATGCCGCGTTGTCCGCATCGGTCCTTGTCTCTCCATCGATTCGTTCAACCATATCCCTGCTTCGGATCGATGCCCCACTTCTTCATCCGCTTCCACACCGTCACACGGCTCACGCCCAGCATCCGGGCCGCCGCGCTCTGATTGCCGCCCGCTTTTCGTAACGCTGCCAGCAAGGCCTGCTTCTGATCCACCGTCGCCTGCGCTGGTGGTGGATCCGATACGGCAAGGGGCACAGGGGCGCACTGGTTGTCGTAAACCACTTTGGGCGGCAGGTGCTGACTGCTGATGGCGCCGCTATGGCATAGAACGAAAGCATATTCGATGGCGTTGCGAAGTTCACGCACGTTGCCCGGCCAGTCGTAGGCGGACATCCTTTCCATGGCCTCGGGCGTCAAGCCGAGAATGCGCTTGCCCGTTTTTGAGTTGTTCAGCCGCAAGAAGTGCTGAACAATGATGGGGACATCTTCGCGGCGTTCCCGAAGAGCGGGCACGCCCAGCGGAAACACATTGATGCGAAAATAGAGATCCTCTCGAAACCGCCCTTGGGCAATCAAACTTTCCAGGTCGCGGTTGGTGGCCGTGATGACCCGCACATCGACGGATATGGAGCGATTCTCGCCCACCCGTTCGATCTCTTTCTCCTCCAGCACCCGCAACAATTTTACCTGAGTCTGCGGCGGGATATCGCCGATCTCATCCAGAAAAATGGTGCCGCCGTGGGCCGCTTGAAAGCGTCCCATCCGGGCCCGATCCGCCCCGGTATAGGCACCCTTGGCATGGCCGAACAATTCGCTTTCGAGAAGGTTTTCATTGAGGGCGGCACAATTGACCTTGATAAAGGGCTGCTTGCGGCGACGACTGCGCTCATGGATCGCTCGGGCCACAAGCTCCTTACCCGTCCCGCTCTCGCCGCGGATCATCACCGGTGCCAAAGTCTGGGCCACGTTGTCGATCAATTCGAAGAGCCGCTGCATGGCGGGCGCCTGCCCCACAATCCCCTGGAAATCCTCATCCAGATTCAGGGTGCGTTTTAACGCATTGATCTCCTGCTGTTGGCGCACAATTTCCGACATGTCCGTCAAGGTTTCCACCGCGCCGATGATCTCGCCATTATCATCCCGCAGCACACGGGCATTTTTAATGACATTGACCGGATTGTGGGCCTTGTTGGTGATGAAGCACTTCTTGGCGCGCACCTCACCTTTGGCGTAAAGGCCGCACCAGCGCTCGCCGGGCCCTTCCCCGATAATGTGGCAACCGGTGCAGTCCAGGATACGGCAGGACTTGCCCACAAGTTCCGCTTCGCTGTATCCCGTGAGGCGCTCTGCGGCTGGGTTCACCGCCAGCACGCGGCCCGAAGGGTCCACGACCATTACACCGTCCTGTAAGGTATCGACGATGGTTTTCCAATATGGGGAGAGATCCATGCGAACCCACCGATAGCAAGGCCTATTGGTTAACACTCACCCTTAACACTTGTTAACATACCCTGGTATGAATTCGGCTGCAAGTCTTATGGTTGAAATTAGCAACCTACCGTTATTCATATACTTACGAACAGAGTCTAGATGGCACACAGGTTGCTCAGAGATATTGCGGCGCCTTAGAGCCGACGCCGATCCCGGTCAGTTGGTCGACGTGCCGGAGACACTCGCGATGAAAACCACCCTCCACATTCTGCGGGATGAGCCCGATGAGATCACGGCGGCACTGATCCAGCGCCTATCGGCGGACGGATCCGCCACTGTAGTAGCCCTCTATCCCGACGGCATCAACCCCTGTCCAGTGGACTGGCAGCGATTGGTCAGGGACATTTTCAATCATGACCGCGTGATCTGCTGGTGACCTTATGCCCAAGGTTGATCAGACCTGCATCGCCAGCTCCCCCACGGATCTGGCCATCCTCGTGGAATCCGACCGCCATGCCGCCTATTGCCTGCCATTGGCCCAGGCGGCAGCCCAACAAGGTAAACAGGTCTGCATCCATTTCACCCACCAAGGCGTTCAGCTATTGGAACGGGTTCAGCTGCCACATTTGAGACGCTGGGCGCGTGTCACCATCTGCCTGGAGAGCTATCGCAACCTGCACGACAGCGATACGACCGCTGCGGCGGAAATCCTGGCGGACGAAACAGCAGCTATCCTGGTGGCGCCAGGCTACGAAGTGGATCTCATTAAAAACAGCCATCGGGTGATAATCTTCTGAGCCCGGTCACAGGAGCAAGCGTTAAGGAGTGTTAACCCTCACTGTTAACCCCAGACCATTCGTCCCAGCCACCAATATTTTTTATAAGTAATTTAAACGGATTATGGGCCCATCGGCTTGGCACACAGCTTGCTGATCCATCTATTGACCCATCAAGGAACCAAACGGCATACAACCCCCAAATGCAGATAAGGAGATGTAACACCATGCTGAAAAGAATTACCCTGATAGCGGTCACCCTCTTGGTCACACTTAGTCTCAGTGGCGTTGCCGTCGCCGGCGAAGACGGCAACAAGCGCAAAGGCAAATACACCTATCGCAAAGTATACAAGGCCTGCAATGCGCGGGGTGAGGTCGATATCGCCAAGCCGACCCTTAATCCCGATGCCAAAACCCAAGCACAGTGGACATCGGTATTCGAGAACAAGGAATTCGCTGAGTTCGGTTGTCAGGAAGAGTGGTCACAACTCTCCGATAAGGAGCTGTTGGATATCTACAGCTACCTGCACGCTCACGCGTCTGATTCACCCACGCCGGCCAAGTGTAAATAGGCTTAACACCGATTATTTCGCTCGGAAGAACAACTCTAAAAGGAGGTAGGAGATGACGCGAACCCGTATCTTTACCCTTATCACCCTGGCAGCGCTGGTCATGGCCCTCTTCGCCGGTTGTGCCGGATCCAAGCAAGCGGCGGCGCCGACCGTGGCCAAGGCCGAAGAGGAGTGGCGCTTTCACGATATCGTAGATGTCGAATTCGTCAAAGCCCACGTCACCGTTCCCATGGCCAACGATGTGGTCCTGATCGACTCCCGCCCCAAGCGCGCCAAATACGACAAGGGTCACATCCCCGGCGCCATCAGCATCCCCGACACTTATTTCGACAAGCAGAAAGATCAGCTGCCCGAAGACAAGAACGCCCTGCTGATCTTCTACTGCGGCGGCCTGCACTGCAAGCTCAGCCACAAGTCGGCCGCCAAAGCCGAGGCCTTAGGATACACCAATGTGAAGGTCTTCGCCGAAGGCTTTCCCAAGTGGATGAAGATGCCGGGCAACTATGCGGCAGTGGACGTGGATTGGGTGAAAAAGCAGGTGACTGGCCAAAAGGAGCTGGCCCTGGTGGATTCCCGCCCCAAGCGCGCCAAATACGACAAGGGTCACATCCCCGGCGCCATCAGCATTCCCGACACCTATTTCGACAAGCAGAAGGACCAGTTGCCTGCAGATAAAAGCAAACCCCTGGTCTTCTATTGCGGCGGCCTGCACTGCAAGCTTAGCCACAAGTCGGCCGCCAAGGCGATGGCCATGGGTTACACCAACGTAAAGGTCTTTGCCGCCGGTTATCCGGCCTGGAAGAAGGCTGGCGGCACAGCCGGAATGCAGGCAACCGCAGCGCCCGCCCAACTCAAGGCCGGCAGCGAAGAGGGCAGCATCGACATCGTCCAGTTCAAGGAGATTGTCACCAGCAAACCCGAGAGCGTTATGCTGATCGATGTGCGCGACCCCGATGAGTTTAAAAAAGGCAGCTTCAAGACCGCCGTCAACATCCCGGTGGACACCCTCGAGGGCAAGATCAAGAGCCTGCCGGCGAACAAACCCATCGTTTTCGTATGCGGCACCGGGGCCCGCAGTGGCGAGTCCTACTATATGGTCCAGGATCTGCGGCCCGAGCTGAAAAACGTCTACTATCTGGAAGCGGAGCTGATATTTAACAGCGACGGCTCCTACACCCTCAAGGAGCCGGTCTAGCCAAGCATGCCCGCCCGCCTGCCAACGGCGGCGGCGCCAAATCGCAGGCGGGCGGAGTGGGCGTAAAGGCCATCGCACCTTTAATTGGGGAGCACACCGACGAGGGGGAATTATGTTAGGAATCCATTGGAAGCCCGTCCTTATGGGGGCCTTGGTGGTGCTGAGCGCCGCATTTTTAGGCACCACGCTGGTATCGGGTGCGGATACGCCGAGTCCCGATCAAGCACCGGGGCGCACCATGGCCCAACAGGCGACCAAGAGCAAAGCGCTGTGGATCACCACGGATCACACCAAGATCGAGAAGCTGCAGAAAACCTTCTCCAGCGGTGATGAGGTCACCGCGGCCTGTCTCTCCTGTCACTCCGAAGCCGCCGGTCAGTTCCATGAAACCATTCACTGGTCCTGGATGGCCAGCGCCGCTGATGCACCGAAGCGATACGGCAAGGCGGGTGACAGCATCAACAACTTCTGCATCTCCACCAACAATGGTACCGATAAGGGCTGCTTCTCCTGTCATCCCGGCTGGGAAGGACAATCGGGCGCCATCAACTGCCTAGTTTGCCACGGTCAAACGGAGATCAACTGGGGCGAGTCCTTCGAAGACTACCAAGCCTTTGCTGAATCAGATGACCCAGAGGAATTGGAGATCGCCGCGGAACTGCAGTCCTCCATCCAGACCGCCGTTCAAAGCGTGGGACGCCCCACCCGTCAGAATTGCGGCTCCTGCCACTTTTATGGCGGCGGCGGGGACGGGGTCAAACACGGCGACCTGGACTCCTCCATCACGAAGCCCAGCAAAAGCCTGGACGTTCACATGGGGACCGATGGGCAGAATTTCACCTGCACGCGCTGCCACACCACCGTGCTCCACAATGTGGCCGGCCGAATCTACACCCAACCGGCAGCACTGGAGCGCAAGAGCCTCATCGAAGATGATCTGACCTCCAAGATCACGTGCGAATCCTGCCACAGCGCCACCCCCCACAAGAAAGGCTCGAAAGCCAACGACCACACCGATAAGGTTGCCTGTCAAACCTGCCACATCCCGACGATGGCGCGCGCCCTGCCCACCAAGATGTCGTGGGACTGGTCAAAAGCCGGCAAGCTGAAGGATGGCAAGAAGTACAAGGAGAAGGGCGAACTTGGCACCGTTGACTATATGACGATCAAGGGCCAGATGCGCTGGGAAAAAAATGTCAAACCCGAGTACGCCTGGTGGAACGGTTCCATCAAAAGCACCACCGTCAAAGACGTCGTCGATCCCACGCAGGTCGTAGCGGTCTCCGCACCTCGGGGGGATGCCGGTGACGGCATGTCGCGCATCTATCCCTTCAAGGTCCACCGCGGCCGGCAGCCCTACGACAAGGTCCACAAAACCCTCCTGGCACCGCTGCTGTCCGGTAAGGAAGGGTTCTGGAATCACCTGGACTGGGATCGTGCCTTGCGCAAGGGGCAGGCGGCCCTGGATGTACCCTACTCGGGAGAGTTCGACTTCGTCGATACCACCTATGTCTTCCCCACGACCCATATGGTGGCCCCCAAGGAGAACGTGGTGTCCTGCGGTGAATGCCATACCGGCGAGGGAAGCCGCTTGGCCGCCATCAGCGGCCTCTATATGCCGGGACGCGACGGCGCCGGCGTAGTCGATGCCTTTGGCTGGATCATGGTGCTGGGCGCCCTCCTGGGTGTCTGTCTGCACGGGCTGGGGCGAATCTTCACGAATGGCAACGGTAAAAAGGAGACGTAGAGATGGCATCCAAGCTGAAAAATATCTACCTCTATACCCGCTATGAGCGATTCTGGCACTGGCTTCAGATGGCGTTGATCCTGATCCTGCTGATCACTGGCTTCGAAGTCCATGACCAGATCACCCTATTGGGATATGAGACCGCCGTAGCGGTGCACAACTTCGTGGGCCTCACCTGGCTGATCGCCTTCGCCTTCTTTGTCTTCTGGGTGTTCACCACGGGTGAATGGAAGCAATACGTCCCCACCACCAAGAAGATGTTTGAGGTGATCCGTTACTATAGCTACGGCATATTCCGCGGAGAGAGCCACCCGGTGCCCAAGCGCAAGGAGGCCAAGCACAACCCTCTCCAGCGACTGACCTATCTTTCCCTGGCAGCGCTGCTGCTGCCCATGCAGATGATCACCGGCTTTCTCTATTGGGGGTACAACTCCTGGGCGGCTTGGGGGCTGAGCGACCTCAGCCTCCAGCTGATCGCCATCGTCCACATGGCCGGGGCCTTTGCCATCCTGACCTTTCTGATCGTGCATGTTTACATGACCACCACCGGCCACAGTCTCTTCGCCCATATCAAGGCGATGATCACCGGCTGGGAGGCGGTCGATGAGCAGGAGCCCGTTGAGGAGTGGGAGAAGGCCAGGGAGCGTCAAGCCCCCGTGACATGATCCTGCGCTTCTGATACATCGTCACTGCGGCGAAGGTCGTTCGTAAGATACACGGGCGGCCTTTTTCTCGCTATGGGCAGAGGGATGGGAAGGCGTCAACGGCGTTTGGATAAACCAGAAGTATATAAGGATAGCGACACATGAGTCTTCGTAAGGTCACCTCTTTAACGGCCATGCTGGCCTTCGTCGTGATGCTGCTCACCAGCATTATCCTCTACATCGTCCCCCAGGGCCGGGTGGCGTACTGGGCCGACTGGCATCTCTGGGGCCTGGACAAGACGCAGTGGGGCGACATCCACATCAACACGGGCATTCTCTTCCTGCTGGCCATAGGTCTGCACACCTATTACAATTGGAAGTCCATCGTGGCCTACCTTAAAAACACGGCCAAAGAATTCCGAATACTCACGCCCAATTTCAACGCCGCCCTCATCGTCATCCTGGTGGTCGTCGTGGGCACCCTTTTCCAACTCCCTCCTTTCAGTACGATTCTGGGCATCAGCGAGGGGATCAAGGAAGCTGCCGCCGTCAAATATGGCGAGCCGCCCTATGGACATGCCGAGCTCTCCAACCTGAAGAGCTTCGCCAAAAAGATGAAACTGGACTATACGGCCAGCTTGGCCCAGTTGGAAAGCGCGGGCTTCACCGTACCGGATCCCTTGGTGCCTCTGAAGTCGATCGCCAACGCCAATGGCGTCTCCCCGCAGCGGCTGTTTGAGGAGATGCAGAAGGCAGCGCCGGTCCAGGCCGCCGCGTCGGCCAAAACGATGCCCGAATCGCCAGCCCCCGGTTTGGGCAAGCGCCAACTCGCCGAAGTGCTGACGACTTACGGATTGGAGGGAAACACCATTGTCGACCAACTGGCCATCAAAGGAATCCAGGCCAGCTTGACGGCGACGATGAAGGAGATCGCCGCTTCGAACAATCTCAGCCCCCACGACGTCTACGATGCCATCCGCGAGTTGCAGTGACGGCGGACGGCCGAAATGGGCCCAACACGCCGGCGCATCTGCTCATCATCGCCGATATCGAGGGCAGCTCCGGCTGCTGGCAGTATGCTGACGGCGTTTTTCTGAGCCCCACCTGGCCGCAGGCATGTGCCGCCATGACGGCCGATGTGAATGCCGTGGTGAGGGCGCTTTTCGACAGCGGCGTGAAATCCATTCGGATCAAGGACTTTCACCGCACCGGCTACAATCTGATGCGCGAAGGCATCGATCCGCGCGCCACTCTGGTGAGTGGCTACCATGCGGGACCTTTCCCGGGGTTGGGGGATCCCGGTCCGGCCCAGGCGGCCCTTTTTTTGGGCATGCATGCTGCCTCCGGCAGCCGGGGATTCCTCGCCCACACGCTCACCTCGCGGATTAGTGACCTGCGGATCAATAGCAAGCGCACCGCCGAGCTGGAACTCTTTGCCGCCGCCCTGGCACCCCTGGGCATCCGTCCCCTCTTCTTTTCAGGCTGCCCCGTGGCCTGCGACCAGGCCGCCGAGTGCCTGCCGGGCATCACGACCCACCCCATCTCCAAAGAGGGCGGCCGGGCGGTCTTCAATTCCGTGGCTTGGCGAAAAGGTCTCGCTGCGGCAGCGGTATCCGCCCTCAACCGGCCCGGCATCCCGCGCCCCTATTCTCCCCAAGGCCCTTTTACGGCAAGCGTCACCTTCCGGGATGGCCACGATGCAGCGCGGCGCCACGCCGCCCCATGGGGATTCAGTCGCCGCGGCGCCACGGTCATGATCGCGTCGGAAACCTATAGCGACCTCTATCGCCAGCTGGTGCGACTGTGCTACCTCTCGCCCTTGACGGAGCGGTTTTTACCGCTCAGTCTGCGGCTGTTCAATCTGCGGGGAAAACTTGGCCTGGCCTGGGCCCGCCGGCAACTGGCCCGGCACCGAGGGGAGGAAGCATCACAAGGAATTGACCGGTAGGCATCGACAGACACCTGCTGTTTGACAGGCTTCGGCAGATCTCCTATACAGCCTGCAGTCTTTCAACCAGCGGCACTGTAAAGCGGTGCACAGAACCGAGCAGAGTCACGATGTTCAGCATCGACAACCTCACGAAGAGCTACGGGGGACATACCCTTTTCGATGGTGTCAGCTTCAAGATCAGCTCGCGCGAGCGCGTTGGTCTGGTGGCGCGCAACGGTCATGGCAAGACGACCCTGTTTCGCATGCTGATTGGGGAGACCGACTACGACACCGGCACTATTTCGGCCCCGAAAAATTACCGCATCGGCCACGTGGCACAACACCTGGACTTCCGGGCCAGCACCATCCTTGACGAGGGCATTCGTGGCCTTCCGCCGGCGGATCAGCATCAGCACTGGAAGGTGGAGAAGATTCTCTTTGGACTGGGCTTCTCCCAGGTGGACCTCTACCGGAGCCCCCATGAATTCAGCGGCGGATACCAGGTGCGTCTCAATCTGGCCAAGGTTCTGGTGTCAGAGCCTGATCTGCTCCTCCTGGACGAGCCCACCAACTACCTGGACATCACCAGCATCCGCTGGATTGAGCGCTTCCTGCTCCAATGGCCGCGGGAGATCATGCTGATTACCCACGACCGCGGCTTCATGGACCGCATCGTCACCCATGTGGTGGGACTTCACAGGGGGAAGGCCCGCAAAATACAGGGCGACACCGGGAAATACTACACCCAGATCGCCCAGGACGAGGAGATCTATGAGAAGACCCGCCTCAACGATGAGCGCCGGGAGAAAGAGATCCGACTGTTCATCTCACGTTTTCGTGCCAAGGCGCGCCTGGCCAACATGGTGCAATCGCGTATAAAAACCCTGGCAAAGATGGAGAAAAAGGAGAAGCTGATCCAGCTTAAAAACCTTGACTTCTCCTTCCGCAGCAAGGCTCACCGCAGCAAACACATCCTCACCGCCAGTGGTCTCAGCTTCGGCTACGAAAAGGAGATACCGCTGATCCAGGACTTCGATCTGACCATCTCCACCGGCGATCGGGTCTGTGTGGTGGGCAAAAACGGCATGGGCAAGACAACGCTCCTCAAGCTGTTGGCCGGCGTGCTCCACCCCACCGCCGGCGGTGTCACCTACCACCCGGCGGTGGAGCGGGGTTTCTACGAACAGACCAACGTCCAGAGCCTGGTGGAAAGCCGCACCATCGAAGAGGAGATGCTCGCCGCCCACACTGACGTGGATCGGCAGATGGCACGCAATATCTGCGGCGCCATGATGTTCGAAGGGGATGCCGCCCTAAAGAAGATCGCCGTCATTAGTGGCGGTGAAAAAGCCCGGGTGATGCTGGGCAAGCTCCTGGCCAAACCCTACAACCTGCTCCTCCTCGACGAACCCACCAACCACCTGGATATGGAGGCCTGCGATGCCCTCCTGGCCGCCATCGACAACTTCGACGGCACCGTCGTCATGGTGACCCACAACGAAATGTTCCTGCATGCGTTGGCGACCCGTTTGGTGGTCTTGCGTGGAACGGGGATCGAAGTGGTCGAAGGCAGCTATCAGCATTTTCTGGACCAGGGGGGCTGGGAGGATGCGCCGCCGCCTGAGAGCGGTGCGCTATCCGCACGTGGCAAAGGCACCCGAAGCGATCAGGCGCCACGCCGAACCAAGAAGGAGGCCCGCCGCCTGCGCTCGGAGATCCTCACCCAACGCGCCAAGGTGTTGAAACCGATGGAGAGCGGGATTGCTGCCGCTGAGCGCGATATCGAAGCGCAGGAAGAGCGGTTGGAACAACTCAACGATGACATGCTGACTGCCGCTGAAACGCAGGACGGTGAGCGCATTGCCGATCTTTCCCGCCAGATTCACCTCTGCCAGTCCCGGATCGAGGAGCGCTTCGAAGAGTTGGAAGGTCTCTACGACCAAAAAGAGGCGCACGAGCGCCGCTTCGATAAACAATTGCGGGAGTTCCAATAGTCATTGGACCCGTAACGACTTCCTACCGCAGGGTGGCCGGCAGACAAAAGGGGGCTGAGTCTATTGCTTGGCGGCCGTATCTTCGGACTGCTGGTAGCGGTTCTGTAATTCGGCCAGGACGGAGAGATAGCGCTCCCGATACATGATGCCCTTCTGATTGGTGATGTCGTAGAAGAGAAAATCGATGTAGGGTCGGATGTCGATGCCGAAACGGTTCTGCTCCTGGCGATTGGCCTGATCCAGCAGCAATAGACTATAGTAGTTGACCAGCATGCGGACTTTCGAATCGCGGCGCATCAGATAGGAGCGCCCGCCCAGAGTGTCCAGAAAAAATCCGGCGTAGGTGTAGAGGATCTCTATCTCGGGGCGATGGTAACCATCGTCCGCCCCTTTGCGGCAGGTTGTCAGCCAGGCGTAGAGCACGGCCATGGCCGGCTCGACAATCTCATTCTCATTGGAAATCATGTCCAGCGCGGCACCGATGCGCTCTTTTCCCAGCACCCGGTAAAAATGGGTCACGTTCTGAAGAAGGCGGAAGATGGTGCCCATCTCGTCGATAACGATGGGCTGGGTTCCTGCGAGCCGTTCCAGGTTCTCTTTGACAAAGCTGGCCGTGTTTCCCTTAACGGCGCGAGCGGCGAGATAGCCCTTCTTATCCAGGTAGGCGAAGATGGCCGTGACCTGCTGTTCGATCTGGCGACAATCAACGGGCACCTCAGCCGATTTGAAGAGCCCCTCGCCGTTGCCGAACACCTCCTCCATGCGACCTTCCGTTAGCGCCGCCTGGGGTTGGATCTGGGCCTCTAAAGCCGCCTCACAATCGGCCAGCGCTGCCTGAAGAACGGCCACCTCCTCGGCGCAGCGGGCTTCCTGCTCCGCTTTCTGGATTGCCATTTGCTTGCGATGCCACTTGTTGAGTTGGGAATAGGCCAGGAAACCGACGGCGAAGAGGACAACGAGGGCGACAACCACTTTTACGGTCTTGTCCATGAGACCTGCCTTTCATCCTTGGCGGCGTTGGCGAATCAGGTGGCGGAAGCGGATCACGAGATCAATGCGCTCACCGCGTTTCCACGGAGGTAGACGCTCTGCCCCGGGGGGTTTTGAAGGTGTCAGGCTCGGGTGACCCTCCAAAGATGCGGGGTCCCGGTGTACTTAAGTTCATAATCCAACCCAGGCGGGATTGCAAGGCTACCGGCAACCGGATCGATGGTGGTCTCCAATGGCCTGCGCGTTGGTTCCGCAAAGCGAGAAAAGGGTAGACGAGATCAAGCCGTATGCAACGAAATGCCGCTGAACTCAGGATAGTTGACGCCGCTTCTGGCTGGTTGGCCGTTAACAAGCCAGCGGGACTCAGTGTCCACAACGCCCCCCGCAAGGATATCTGCGCACTGGTGCGTGAACGAATCGAAGCGGACAAGGTGTTGAGACGGACGGTGGCCCTGGATGCTTCATGGGGGGTGCACGCCGTTCACCGGCTCGACAAGGACACCTCGGGGATCCTGCTCCTGGCCACCCAGGCGGATGCTTTCACTGCCTTGAGCAAGCGCTTCGCCAATCGGATGGTGGCAAAGCGCTACCTTGCCGTTGTGCACGGATCCCTGGCGCGAAAGCCATTCGATCGCACCCTGGGTGAGTGGGTCTGGCCGCTGAGCGTTGAGGCCGGTGGTCGCCGTCGACCAGCCGGCGGCGGTAAACGGCTGCCCTGCCGAACGCGCTATCGGGTTGAACAAAACGCCGAACGCTATACACTGATCTCATGTGAACCGGTTAGCGGTCGCAAACACCAGATCCGTCGCCATGCCAAACTCAGCGGGCATCCGGTTGTCGGTGATCGCCGTTACGGGTCGAAACGCGCCCTAACCTACCTGGAAAGTACCTACGTCGACACACGTTTGGCGCTGCACGCCTGGCAATTGCGCTTCCAACCACCGGACCGGTCCCAGCTTGGCGGTGTAACGCTCAGCGCGGATCCCCTTCCCGAGTTCATCACGCGTCTGGTGGGTGGAATCGATGTGGAGGGTCTGAAAGCGACGATGTGGTGATGATTCAAAAGGTAATACTGGAGATGAAGCAGGGGCCACCGCCACTGGAGGAGCGGCCCGCGTTGACGTTGTCCGCCGGGCTGGTAACGACGGGCTCTACGTTGGCATCGGCCTCCGGCGGTGGGGCGACTGCCGCCCTGACCGTCACCACACACACATCCTCGGCCATTTGACCCGAAGTGTCGGTCACCTGAAAGGTGAAGGCCAGATCGGTGTCTACGAGGACATCGGGGGCGATGAAACTGGTCTGCTGTGCGTTTTCAGCCGTCAGTTGAACGGCGCGCTGCTCCGAATCCGTAAGCGGCATCCAAGTATAGGTTTGGATCTCATGCCCTTCGGAGGCCATGGCGCTGCCCGTCAGGGAGACCCTGCTTCCGGCACTGACCACCTGGTCGTTCCCCGCCTCGGCAACCGGGTGTTCTGAAGGCGGATAGATGGTGATGGTAAGGGTATCGCTGCTTCGGGCACCTTGTTGGTCGGTTACCTGCAGTTCGAACGCCAACACCGTATCCGAACTCACCAGAGGGGCTGTGAAGGTGGTCTGCACCGCCTGGGGATCGGACAATTCCACCTGTGGCCCCTGGTGCTGAATCCATCCTACCCGAGCCAGGGAGAACCCATCTGGATCCAAAGCGCTGCCAGGCAAGGTAACAACCGCTCCCATGACAACGACCTGATCGGTCCCGGCATCCACCCAGGGAGCGGTATTATCTGGCTCGATACCGGTTACGAGTACTTGATAATCTGCCTGCCATTCATACGCGGCGGTAAAATTATGGGTGATATCATAATACCCGTTATAGGCGCCAGACCACCCCATATTGATGTGAACTTTGTCGGTTGGCCCGGTTTGATAGCCATCAATGACCACCTCATGACCACTCCAATCCGATGTGAAGATGGAGAACAGCATGGGTCGAGGTGGATCGGCATCAAGTTCGTCCTGAATCAGCCCAAACCAGCCCGTGGCGCTGTAACGGGAACGTGAATGTCGCATCATCTGCGATTTGTATCGGAAAAAGCGGTCCAAAATCTCGTCGCCGTAGCGGGTGCTGCTGGAACCGCTGCAGCCGAAGTCGGTCTCCACGGCCACGGCCACGTCGGATATGAGATGGGCCACTGCTTCCACTTGCGCCGGCGTGCTGCTGCCTGACAGGCGATCGGGCATGAAATCCCAGTCATAAGGGGTATCAAACTCGGCGCCAATGGTTTGCCCTGCCCACAGATAGCTGTGCGCCCCCATGCCTTTGTAGGGCCACTGCCAGTAGCGCATTACCTGAGCGAAAGCGGTGGCCACGCATCCGGTCAACGCGTGTTGGCAAGCGCCGTCGATACCCGGGATCTGCGCATTGTAATGGTCACCCTGCCCCCAACGGGAGTCCATCATCGGCCCCACGCTGTGGTCCTCGTTCGATCGTGCCAAGGCGTCTCCACCCCCATTGAGGGTGCGGGCCACGGTGGCTTGAGGTGTGCGGTAATGCGACCATGCGGATAGGATGCGTTCGGCAGCCGGATTCGGCCTGCCCAGGGACCGCAGGCCAGTGGTGGGGTCGGAAGAGATGCGTCTGAGCGTTCGCAGGATCTCAGGCAGAATCCACGCCTCGATGCTGGCAGGATCGTCAACCCGCTCTGGAATAAAGGCGGAATCGGGTGAGTATAAGAGAACCGGGCTGAAGCGATCGTCTGCTGCTACCAGGATATGGCCGGATGGCCAGACACCGAAGCTGTGGGCCAGGGCTACACCTTCGCGCCAAACCGTCTCACCCGACGCAATATGGGCCGCATCGCCCGCCCCCCACGCGCCATATAGGTCGATGTGACGACGTATCTCGGCAGAAGCCACCTGCTGCGCGACTGCCAAATCGACCTCGGCCGCCGTGGACAGCGCGGCGTGGAGTAGGCCCAAGAGCAGCGCCACCGAGAAGCAGAGACATCGAACAACCCTCTTTTGGCAGACCATTTGTCCCTCACCAGCATTAGATCATCGGGCACACGGCTTGCGCCATTGGAAGGTGCCCGTCGCTGGTGCAGTATCGTCATAAACGGATGAAACCTTGAGTGGTGCCGTTGCGGCCCCTGTCGATTCGTTCGGTGGTGTTGCTGGGAGGCGGACTATGGGTGTGGTCCAGGGAGGAACGTGTTTGGTTACTCAGGCGTTGGTGTGTAGGGTAGCAGCGATGTGCCAGGCGTCAGCACTTTGGTGGGACCGTAGGTCAGGGACGCTTTGGCGGTGTGGATGACTCGGTCCGCGCGTTGCCGGCTGGCCATGGCGCGACCTTCAGGGGATAGGGTGACACGATCTACCACGCCATAGGGCGCCTGGATAGATCGACCACCATCTTCAGCGTTGAGCGGCTTGAGGGGGGTTGCGCGCTCAACCGGCTGAACAAAACGTCGCCACTGCGATGATGGGTGGTGCACTATGCGATCCATGGATTGTTGACCCTCTCGAGCTGTTTCACTCGAGTTCTTAAAGCGTTACAGACCCTTATATCTCTAACATGGATTCCCGGGAGGCACAATCCCAAATGGGGATTGTAGCAATTGAGCGACTAAGGTAAGGATGTTCATCCGTGAATGGAATCGACCTTCAAGGGAGCGCTTCATCATGACACCTTACGAAGTTGCCAAAACGCTTCATCGAGAATTGGCGCCGCTGGTACCAAAACTGGCGGCTGCATTGAACCGGGCCCTGGTGGAGATTGGGGAGGGATCCAGCCTGGTTGGGCTTGGGCCCGGTACACATAAGGAGGATCACGTCTCCTTTCAGGAATATGAAGCGGTTGAGCTTCAGGGCGCCCAACCGGCCGAGATTATCGCCCGCATCACCAATGCCCTGCAGGTGCTGGGCGCCAATTCGAGTTGGGAGGTGCTTATCGATAAAAAATCCACCCACGGAAAGGACCGGATGGAGTTGATGTATACGATCTATCGGATGGGGCGGAAGATGTGAGCCGCACTTGGGAAGGTAGGTATTCACCAAAAAAGATGGGGTGGTCCGAAAACCACCCCGTCGGCTAAAGGAAGACCGGGAGACCCCGAACCTTCCAGAGAGGCTCCCCCGCGAAGCCTCCGCTGGTACTGATAATCGCCGACAGGGTCAGGAAACTTTAATTTTTTCTCTCAATATTTTGATGATCTTCTCTGCCATCCGGATCTCATCCGGAAACAGCAAGCCCGCCGAGATCCATTTTTCGATAACTTCAGGAGAAATGGACAGGCCCCTTACGTAGGAATGAAGATCCGACTGCCGGGTAAAGGCCGTCTCCTCAAACGCGGAGGTTGCGCAGCCACCCGTTGTGGTCACTGCCCCCCGAGTTTCCATTTCCACGTCATCCGGGCGTAAAGCGCGTACCCGAGTTAAACGATCGACATTGTTTACTTTAACAAAGCTCATCTAACCCCCAATCACGCATCACGATGCAAATCCGCATCACGACGCATCCTACTTTAAACTAAGCATGACCAACCAGACTCGCAAGCAAACCATGCGGTGGGCCCAAGGGTCAGACGGCGGCGGATACGGACGCCGCTTCGATGGCTGCACAAGGGGCCCCTGAACGTGGCGCCAGTACGGACATATGCATATTACTGGCCACAAACGCGAGGCGATCGGAGCCCGCTGATTTATTCAAATTTTTTTAATGATAGCAAGTGGTTGTAAAACGAGACAATCGCAGAGTTTCAGCGACAAGGCGGCAATTGAACGTCACATGGGGCCGTCGATTTGACAGGTTGATGACCCGGACCTTGATCGGCGGAGAATTCAATTTCCGGCAATAACGGCGACGTGGTCTGCGCTACATGAGGATGCCCACATAGCCAACAAAACTGTCTCCTGGGCTCTTCTCGTGGCTGGTGGTGTAGTGCAGCGCCACAGGATTGGTGGCACCCAGAGCGGCGGCGGCGGTGACGGCAGTGGCGGCAGCGCCTGCACAACAAGCGTTCTGATGGTCGCGGGCTTCATCAATGATCCGGGGGCCGTCGAGCGCCAGCATCGCCTCGATGATACGGCGATCATTGCGATCGCGCACCCAGGTTAGCGCTTCGGCACCGCTTCCGTGGGACCGCATCCCATAATTGCGCCCGTAATGGGTCAGATCGGTGGAGCCGATCACCTTGAGGGACAAGCCTCGTTTTTGGGCGGCTTTCACCACCGCCGTGCCTATCGGCAATGAGGCGGTTTGCGGTGGGATGCCGATGGGTAAAATTCGGGCGTCCGGTAGGAAATACTTGATGAAGGGCAACTGCAGCTCGATGGTGTTGTCTGGTTGGAAGGCAATGGCGGTTTCGATATCAAATCGAAATTGGGCTTTGAGATCAGCGGCTATTTCAGTGGCGATCGCCAAAGGCCCAAAAGGCGTTTCCCAGGCCCCATCCGCCATCATGACATTGGCGGCGCCTCTCGGCAGGTGCATCCCAAAGATAGCGACGAGATCCGTATCGGTACTCGCAGCGAGGCGCTGGATCACATTGCACGCCAGGCTGCCAGAATAGTACCAACCGGCGTGGGGCACCACGCCGCCCACCAGAGCCCCTTCGGGAGATGCCCAATCACGGCCTTCTGCCAGAAAGCCGTCAATTTCACGCTGGCAGATTTCAGCCCGGTCCGGATACCAACTGCCGGCAAACATCGCTTTGCGCAGCTGCATAGCTTACCTCCTCTCGGTGTCGACAACGGGAAGCCTTGGGTTCACTCTACCCGGACCGTCACAACCTCGCAATGTTTTTGATAGGGGGACCCACAATGCGGGTAAGCATCTCGTTCTAAGCAACGCATCGCCCGATAATTGGCATCTGGTGGCTTTTCAAACAATGTTTCGTGATTAACATTGATCACAGTTGGTAATGGGTCTACACATCCGGCTCCCCAGTCGTTGACACGCGGCCGGTGATCCCCGATGTTCTAATATTTGGTTCACTGCGGAAATCGCTATCGAGGAGGAAACTATGTGGGAATACACGGACAAGGTGAAGGATCACTTTCTCAACCCGCGCAACGTCGGCGAGGTGGAGGATCCCGATGGTGTCGGCGAGGTGGGCTCGATGGCCTGCGGCGATGCCCTTAAGTTGACCTTCAAACTTGACGGCGAGAAGCGAATTTCGGAGGCCAAGTTTCAGACCTTCGGATGCGCAAGCGCCATTGCCTCCTCATCGGCCCTGACCGAAATGCTCATCGGCAAGACGTTGGAGGAGGCGGAACAGATTACGAATGACGACATCGCCGAATTCCTAGGAGGTCTGCCCAAGGAGAAGATGCATTGCTCTGTCATGGGTCAGGACGCGCTGGAGAAAGCCATCGTCTGCTATCGCGGCGATGCGCCCAAAGAGGTAGAGGGGGAAGTCGTCTGCGAATGCTTTGGGGTTACCGACGTGCAGATTCGCCGCACGGTCACTGAAAACCATCTCAAAAGCATCGAAGATGTCACCGACTACATAAAGGCTGGTGGCGGCTGTGGGAACTGCCACGAGAGCATCCAAATGATCATCGACGAAGCCCTCGGCAGAGAAACCCTCGTGCAGATCCGGCCCAAACCCAAACGGCTCACCAATATCCAAAAAATCAAACTCATCGACGAAACGTTGGATCGCGAGGTCAAACCGGCGCTCAAGCAGGATGGTGGCGACATCGAGTTGGTCGATGTGGACGGTGACACAGTCTTCGTCAAACTGCGCGGTGCCTGCGCGTCCTGCTCCAAATCACAGGTGACCCTAAAGGGCTACGTGGAGGCAAAGCTGAAAGAGTTGGTGGCACCTGAACTCGTCGTGGAGGAGGTGTAATCGATGACGCCCATCTATGTGGATAACAATGCCACCACGCGGGTGGCCCCAGAGGTTGTGGAGGCAATGCTGCCCTATTTCAGCAACCAATATGGCAATCCGTCCAGCATGCACTCCTTCGGCGGCAACGTTGGGCAAACTCTCAAAAACGCCCGTGAACAGGTGGCCGCTCTTTTAGGGGCAAGCGCTGAGGAGATCGTCTTCACCAGCTGTGGGACGGAGAGCGATAGCACTGCCATATGGGCGGCATTGCGCTCCAACCCCGATAAACGCCATGTGGTGACCTCCCGGGTGGAGCATCCGGCGGTCAAGAATCTCTGCGAAAATCTTACCAGTCAAGGCTACCGCGTCACCTTTGTACCGGTGGACAAGCAGGGCCGTCTGGACTTGGATCATCTTTACGGCAGCCTCAGTGACGATACCGCCATTGTGAGCCTCATGTGGGCCAATAACGAAACCGGTATGATTTTCCCGGTGGAAGAGATCGCCCGTGAAGTGAACTCGCGCGGCATCCTCTTTCATACCGACGCCGTTCAAGCGGTTGGGAAGATACCCATCGATATGCATGATTCGGCCATCGACATGTTGGCCCTCTCGGGCCATAAGCTGCATGCGCCCAAAGGAATCGGGGCCCTCTATGTGCGCAAAGGCACCAAATTCGCACCCTTCCTTCTGGGCGGTCACCAAGAGCATGGTCGACGGGGGGGCACCGAAAACGTGGCCTCCATCATCGGCCTGGGACGCGCCTGTCAACTGGCCCAGGAAATGATGGCGGAGGAGAACTCCCGGGTACGGGCCTTGCGGGATAAACTGGAAAATGGTCTTCTGGCCACCATACCCAACGCCATGGTCAACGGTGTGCCAGATGAGCGTCTGCCGAACACCAGTTCAATCGCCTTCGAGTTCATCGAGGGCGAGTCCATCCTGTTGCTCATGGATCAGCATGGAATATGCGCCTCTTCAGGGTCGGCCTGCACCTCGGGCTCGCTGGAACCTTCCCATGTCCTACGTGCCATGGGGGTACCCTTCACCGCTGCCCATGGCACGATCCGCTTCAGTCTCAGCGTTTACAACACCGAGGCTGAGATCGACACCATCCTCGAGACCCTGCCCCCAATTGTGGAGCGCTTGCGGCAGATGTCCCCCTTCTGGTCAGAGCGAAAGAGTACAGCCACCCACAACTAAGGCACTACCCAGTCCAATGGAGGCCCCATCGGTGACGGCCGGTGGGCCTTCCAGTGGGGAAAGCCGCGACTACACTTGTGCGGCAAGTAGCCGCTTGAGGAAACCGCCCGTGTAGCTGGCATCGGCCGCCGCCACTGCTTCGGGCGTTCCTGCGGCGACCACGTGTCCGCCACCGCTACCCCCCTCCGGCCCAAGGTCGATGACCCAGTCGGCAGTTTTAATAACGTCCAAATTGTGCTCTATGATGACGACCGTGTTTCCGCCGTCCACCAGACGCTGGAGGACATTCAGCAGCATTTCAATATCCTGAAAATGGAGCCCCGTCGTCGGTTCATCGAGAATATAGAGGGTCTTACCGGTGTCGCGTTTGGCCAGCTCACGGGCCAGTTTGATGCGCTGCGCCTCTCCACCGGAAAGGGTGGTGGCGGCCTGCCCCAGCTTGATATACCCCAGCCCAACCGCCATCAGGGTTTCCAAGATCGGTCGAATGCGAGGCTGGTTGGAGAAGAGTTCCCCGGCCTGGCGAACCGACAGATCGAGGACATCGGCAACGGAATGATCCTTGTATAGCACCTCCAGGGTAGCCGCATTAAAGCGTTTGCCGCGGCACACCTCGCAGGGCACATATACGTCCGCCAAAAAATGCATCTCCACGCGGATGTAGCCGTCGCCGCGACACGTTTCACAACGCCCCCCCTTAACGTTGAAAGAGAAGCGACCTTTGCGATAGCCGCGGGCCTTGGATTCGGGCAAGAGTGCGAAGAGGTCACGAATCGGGTCGAACACCTTGGTGTAGGTTGCTGGATTACTGCGTGGTGTTCGTCCAATGGGTTTCTGATCGATGTTGATCACCTTGTCGATGTACTGCAGTCCGCGTACCTGGCGATGGCGACCGACTGAGATGCTGGCACCGTGTAGCTGTCGGGCCAGTGCCGGGTAGAGAATCTGGTTGACCAGGGTTGACTTTCCGGCACCGGAGACTCCCGTTACCGCTACCAATAGCCCCAACGGCATTTTGACATCGATCCCGGCCAGGTTGTTCTCCGCGGCACCCAGAATCGACACCCATTGATTACCGGCTTCGCCGGGGGATCGGCGGCGCTCAGGCGTTTCAATCGTGCGTTTGCCGCTAAGATATTTACCCGTCAAGGAGCGGCGGTTGCGGCACAGCTGCTTCGGCGTGCCCATGGCCACGATCTGTCCGCCCAGCAACCCCGCACCGGGGCCAATATCGACAAGACAATCGGCCGAGCGCATGGTCTCCGCGTCATGTTCGATGACGATGAGGCTATTACCAATATCGCGCAGGTGACGAAGGGTTTCCAGCAGCTTCGCGTTGTCGCGCGAGTGCAGGCCGATGGAGGGTTCATCGAGGATGTACAGCACCCCGGTGAGCTCGGACCCCACTTGGGAAGCCAGTCGAATGCGCTGAGACTCACCTCCCGACAGGGTCGGGCCCTGGCGAGAGAGGGTCAGGTAGTCAAGGCCTACATTGATGAGGAAGCGCAAGCGCCCAGCGATCTCCTTGATCAGTTCAGCAGCAATGAGGCGCCGATTGCCCGTCAGGTTGAGGGTGTCGAAAAAACGATGCGCCTCGCCGATGGTAAGCTCGGTGAGGTCAATAATACTGCGACCCTCAATATGAACGTGGAGAACTTCATCTTTGAGGCGCCGCCCTCGGCACTGAGGACAGGCCGTGGCCGACATGAAGCTGGCATAGTATTTTTTCTGACCTTCGGATTGGGTTTGGCCGTAGCGCCGCATCAGCATCGGCACCAGCCCTTCCCATCCAGTCTGAAACTCACCATGGATCCGCTCTGAATCCCAGCGCACCTGAACCGACCTTCCATCGGCGCCGTAGAGCAGAAGATTCTTTTGCTTCTTTGGCAGCTTTCGCCACGGTCGGTCGTAGTCTAAACCCCACTGGGCCTCCATGGCCAGCAGTTTGCGAAGACCCCAAGCGTTGCTGTCACCATTCCCCTTGAGGAAGTAATTGCGCCACGGTACAACGGCGCCTTGGCGAATAGAAAGATCTTTATCGGGCACCAGCTTATCCACATCCATGGAAAGTTGGTTTCCAATTCCGTTGCAGGCTGGACACATCCCCAGAGGAGAGTTGAAGGAGAAGAGTGAAGGCTCCAGCTGCGGGTAGGCAATCCCACAGCAAGAGCGTGCTTCACTCATGGGTAGGTCCTCGCGGTCGATGACGTGCACGACAAGGCGCCCCTGGCCACGCCGCAGGGCGATTTCAACCGAATCGGTGAGGCGTTTCCGGAATCCCTTGCCGGTCTTTCGAACGAGTCGGTCTACGACCACCTCAATTGTGTGTTTCTTATGCTTGCCAAGATTCTGCACCGCGGTGATCTCTTGAACAATGCCGTCAACACGCACCCGCGCAAAACCATCCCCCATCAAACCTTGCAGGAGTTCGCGGTGTTCGCCCTTGCGGTTCTCCACAATCGGCGCCAGCAGCAGAAACTTTGTGCCGGAGGGCAGCGTCAGGATCTGATCCACCATGCTTTGTGCGTCACCACTGCCCACGGCACGGCCGCACTTGACACAGAACTGCTCCCCCACGCGCGCGAAGAGAACGCGCAGATAATCGTAGATCTCAGTAATGGTGCCTACGGTGGAGCGGGGATTTTTGCTGGCGGCCTTCTGCTCGATGGAGATGGTTGGTGAAAGGCCGCGGATATAGTCGTAACGCGGTTTTTCCATCTGCCCAATAAACTGACGGGCGTAGGCGGAAAGCGATTCTACGTAACGTCGCTGTCCCTCGGCGAAGATGGTATCGAAGGCCAGGCTGGACTTGCCGGATCCCGACACACCGGTGAAAACGATCAGCTTCTTTTTGGGCAGTTCGATGTCGACGTTCTTGAGGTTGTGTTCCCGAGCGCCCTTGATGGAGATGGTGTCCAGCTCACTTTGGCGTTTTCGCTTCCGGGGCGACCGGGGCAGCTGGACCGGAGGAAATGATTCCACTGGCGATCTTTTTGGCATGGAGCCTGTCTATCCTTGAAAAATGCAAATGCGGTCCTGAAGCAGCAGGGACGGGCCAGATGCCGCCCCCGCCACAGGATCATTGGTTCGGATGCTTACATCGCTTTGTAGGTGATGGCACAGATGAAGGCGCCTTGAGGGTCCTGAATCAGGCAGAAGCGCCCCACATCGGGGATATCCTGGGGCCCCATGACCACTTGCCCTCCCAGCTCAGTCACCTTGCTGGCGGTGGCGTCCACATCATCCACCGTGACGTAGATGCTCCAGGCGGGATGCATCCCCTCCGAATGGGGCGGCATGCTCATCATGCCGCCGACCTCGTCGCCGCCGACCTTGACCATGGTATACGGCATGGGCCCGCCCTCATATTCGGCGGTCTCCCATCCAAAAACCGAACTATAAAACGATTTGGCTTTGGCCACGTCCGTTGTCATCAACTCCATCCAGCTGAAGGCGCCGTGCTGCTTCATCTTTTCGTCCATGAGTTCCTCCTCTCACAGGGTTGCAAGAAAATTACGAAGGGATCGATATGTTGGGTGAGGGTGGATTATAGCAAAATTCTGTGACAGCTGTTTGTCAGCAGGGTAGGACACCGGGCCATGGGGAATGGGTGGGGCGACCCGAATTCACCATTAGTTGTTAAGGTAATGACGATAGAGGCGCCGTGCAAACCGCTGGAGATGCTCCTGCAACTCCAGCGGGGCCAAGACCACCACCTGGTCGCACAACCCTACCAGCCACCTGGCCAGATAGGCGTAGTCTGGGGTGAGAAATTGCATCTCCACACCCTCCGGGTCAATGGACTCGTTCACAAAGCCCCAGTAATAGCGATTCTCGCGGATTTCGTCGGCCGCCCGCTTGCTGAACCGAATGCGGGCGGGTTTTAGGTCGGTGGGCGCCACCATCCGTTCGACGAGCTGATCGATGGCACCATGGCGTTCCGCATCGAAGCGCTCCTCGGCCCGTGTCAAGTTACAGATCCGATCCACACGGAAATCACGATAGGCGCTGCGCAACCGGCAATAAGCGAACAAATGCCAGTGGGCACCGTAAAAGCAGAGAACCAGCGGTTCAACCCGTCGGTGGGTGACTTCATCCTTGTGGCCGGCGTGATAGGTCATGGACACGACACGGTGATCTCCTAAAATGGCCTGCAGGCGGGTCAACATTCGGCCGTCTCCTCGAGCGGGCATTCCAATCGACGGTCGCCAGATCGCCATACGGTCCTCGAGACGCTCCAGATAGCGCTGATCGGGCCGTTCGAGAACGGCCCGAATCTTGTCTAAAGCGGCTTGGCAGTTTTCACGGGTGGCCGCGTCGCCGTAAAGATCCATCAGCTTGGCTCCGGTTATCAGCGCACCCGCCTGCTCGCGCGTAAACATCACCGGCGGCAGGTGGTATCCATGTGCGAGTGAATAACCAATTCCCGCCTCGGACAAAATGGGCACACCGGCCTCCTCCAATACGCGGATGTCCCGGTAAACGGTTCGCCGGCTGACGGAGAACCGCTCGGCCAATTGCTTGGAAGTCACCACCCGTCGGGTCTGGAGCAGCAGTAAGAGGGCCGTAAGGCGGTTGAGGCGATTCATCGAAGCCGAACCTTTCATCACTGATGGATTAGGAAACACCCTGCAATTGAAACCATATCGTGCACGAATGTGCAATTACAGATGGGAGCAGAATATCATCAACCTGCCGGAAAATGGGGCCCAACAAAACCTTTATCCACCTGAAATAAATAGCATAATAAAATTAATGGATTCCCATCGCGCGGCCTTGAAAGGCTGGCACGCACCTTGCGAAAAGTACAGGCAAGATCGGCGTTTGTTGGACGCTGCCCCCGCTGCGATGAGACGCAAGGCTTTCCCCCGCCCGGATCACTGTTTCACCATTGGTATCAACGAGGAGGACCGACGAATGCTGGGATTGCTCAGAAGAAACGCCAACCGGAAAAAGGCGAATAAAAAAATCCGCCATCAGGAGATAGAATACCACAACATCTGCTGCAAGCCACTGACAATATTTGGCTTTCCCGTCGATCGCCAGTTGATCTTCACCAATGCTGGTGGCTACTACAAGAAAAGCATGGAGAAACGTCAGCGCAAACTGATCTCACGGGTGGCCTTCCTGCGCTACTTTATGCACTACGGCGAGAAACTTCTCTTTCTCTCCACCGGGTATTCGCCCATCGGCATCTTAGAACAGATGCTGACCGGCCCCCTCTTCCTATTTTTCAAACGGGCCATCTTCATCTTCACCGACAAACGTATCATCCATGTTCCGACCCGCTTCAACAGAGGCCACCGGCGGGCACTGTCCCAGATCCTATACGCCGACTGCCAACGGATCCACTTCAATGGAAGAGCGCTGGTGGTAACCTACCAGAATGGGCAGCGTGAGAGCTTCCCCTACATGGGCGCTCCAGAACTGCGCAAGCTTCAGAAGATTTTGACCCGCCTGCCCATCGGTAGCGGAAAATCGAGTCAGAATCCCCATCGCACGGCCTTGTGCCCGAACTGTCACAACCTGCTGTCCGACGGCAGCGAGCTGTGTCCCGCGTGCCAGCTCGCTTTTAAGACCGGTTTTAAGGCACGCCTGCGGTCCCTCCTCTTGCCCGGCGGGGGGTATTTTTACAGCCGCAATCCGCTTCCTGGCATGGTCAGTGCCGGAATTGAGATCCTCCTCATGGGTCTCTATGTCATCACCTGCCTTGACTTCGCCAATGGGCTCGAATACGCGCACACCTTTCTGCCCATAATGGGGGCCGCTTATCTGGTGATGAAATTGATCACCGCTTTTCACGCACATCTCCTGGTTCAGAGCAGTATCCCTGAGAACGCGCATCTAGAATTGCGGCGTGCATCATCCCCGATTTAGCCAGGAATTCACCCATACTCCGCCAGGGGCTGTCCAGCCACCAGCCCCGCTTCGCCCCCGAAGATACCTGCGGCAAGGGCACCCTCCAACCAAGGCCCTGACTCCTCCCTTGCCGCAGGTCCCGCCCCATGGTAAGACCAGCCCCATATCCGCCCATCTGCAACACCTGCATAGGATCCAGCCATGGCCCACCTCTATGTTGATGTCGATGATGTCCTGACCGACAGTGCCGGTACTTACTTAAGCATCGTGGCGCGGGAGTTTGGCAAAACGGCGTCGTTGGCGGACATGGTGACCTTTGATCTGCAGCAATCCTTTGGCCTGTCTGCAAATGAATACAGCCGCCTGGTGGAGATCGCCCACCGACCGGAGGAGATCCTCGGCATGGCACCATGCCCCGGCGCCCTCGAAACATTGGAGCGGTGGAAGCAAGCGGGGCACAGGATCCACATCGTCACCGGTCGCCCGACCCACACCCTGGAAACCTCCCAGCAGTGGCTCATGGACCACGCTGTCGACTACGATAGCTTCACCATCGTTGACAAATACCAGCGCCCCAACATGGATCCCAGTATCGCGATGCCGTTAAGCGAACTTCAGAAGATGTCATTTTCCCTGGCCGTGGAGGACAGTGCCAGCATGGCCACTTACTTGTCTGAAGAGATGGCCACTCCGGTCGCTTTGTTGGATCGCCCCTGGAATCAGGCGTTGACCGGCAACGGCTACATCACCCGCTACCGGAACTGGCAGCACCTGGAAACCAGTTTCGCGGCACAGCTGCTCCCTTGAAGGGACGCCAGAGATCTCCTTTGCGAATCAGACGGTTCCAATGCACTGCTTGACCTGACCGCTCAATTCCTCTAAACACTTATGGACAAGGTGATGCCACGCGTGGGTCACCCCCTCTTACAGCGGCGACCGCCGAGCCCTAAATACGACCCCACAACCGCAGACTGCGCTCCGCCACAGGTGAATCCGCGTCAGTGCCGCTGCATGTCAGAATCGCGAGATTGCCAGCCATGCCTTCGCTGACAAGCTTCATAGCGCACATCCGACATCTGTCGATGGTATCCCCGTGGTTGTGCTTTCTCGTGGCCTGCGCGGTTGTCGAGCCCAATCCCATCTGTTTTCAGGACGGCCGGCCAATCACGGTAGCGCCCTACATCGCCCTGGGCAAGGCCGATGAATATTATGAGCGCGGCAGGGCATACAGCGCGCACAGCGGCTGCCTAGATCTGGCTGCGCGTGACTTCGAGCAAGCGCTCCAACGCCGGAACACCGACCAATGGCGCCTGCGCATTCGCGGGGACTGGCCGCTGGATTACTTCCCCAACCGTGAATTGGGCATCGTCTACTATCACAAGGGATGGTATTCGCAAGCGGAAGCAGCCCTGCTGGTCTCCCTGCACAATGCCCATTCGGACCGGGCGGTGTATTATCTTGAACAAACGCGCAAGGCCATTGTCGCCGAGCGCGGCACCAGCCGTGAGGGGCCCGCCATCCGGCTGGCGGGAGGTGCCGCTACACGATGGACAAACGACATGTTGGTGGTCGTGGAGGGGATGGTTGAAGATTCAAACTTCATCGCCCAACTGTCCATCGGCGGCGAGTCCATGTATCTCTTCGGCAATCCGGCCAGCCATCGCTTTCGCAAAGTATTTCCCGGCCTCCCCCAGGGGCACCACACCATCGCCATTCGGGCGGTGAACCTGAACGGGCACGAAAGCCACATGACAGCCAACATTCATGTCGACCACCAGGGGCCGACCATTGATCTGCAGCCCCTTCGGCCGTCTCCCAGCGCCAACCAGGAGCAGTTCGTCTTGACCACGACCCTCAGGGACGCTGCGGGCCTGGACAGCCTGGATATCAATGGACAACTGGCCGCCCGCCTGGCTGGCGAACGGCAAACCATTGCACAAACCCTGAGCGCAGGCGCATTTCCGCTGACCTTAACAGCCAGAGATCGGCTCGGCAATCAGACACGCATGCAGGTGCCCCTGCCCGCGTTCCGGGCCGCTTTGTCCGCGCGCCGTGTCTATATTGCCAGCCGCTCCGCGGCAGGTCTTGTGTCCGCCTCTGCGTCCGCCACATCCTCCGAGGCCATCCAAATGGAACTGGTGGATTATCTGCAAGACGTCGGTGCTGATACCCTCACGGTTTACCAGGACCGTATCCTGGTGCCTATCGAGATGTCGGCTGGCAGCGAGGGGATCCAATCCGCCCGGATGACTGTCACGGAAAGCTGCCTGGAACCCAGCATCGGCACCAGTTGCCGGACACAAAGCGTATCGCGTACCTTGCCGGTACATGGTCAGCTGAAAACAGGTACCCGGCGCGTGGACATTCCCCTGAGCCTGAAAAAAGCCCCCTGCTGCAAAGTCGGCCGTCATGACATCAGCATTGAAGTCTTTGGCGAAAGTGGCCGCACCCTGCGCCGCCGGATTCGATTGAACAGCCGGGTACCCAAGGCCCTGGATTTCTCCGACCGGATTCTGATTCGACTCGTCGACACCAGCACCGACCGGACGACATTCATCGACCACCTGGAGACGGCCCTGCTCGGCACCGGCCGTTTCTTGGTGGAAGTCAACCCAGCTGGAGCGACCGGACCGGACAGTAGCCCCTGGGAGTTGTCGCACTTCACCTTCCGCGACTACGCTGGCGATACGGAGTACTCCGCCGTGCTGTCCGGCAGATTTCACGTCAAGGGCCGATCGGTGCGCATCCGTTGCGGGAGTCCAAGCTTGTTCATGTTGGGGGCCCAAGAGAAGCCCCGTGAGATCCGCTCGGCCGCGAGACTGTTCGCCCAGCGGATCCTGCTGGAGTTCCCATTGCTGCAGGGCAAAATTACGGCGACCCAGCAAGCGGGACAACTCTACGAGGCAGACATCGCCTACGTCCGTCAGCTTGCCGGCCGCAAGCTCCACATTCTTCCGCAACTGGCGAAGCAGGATCCCACCGTCTTCGCAGAACCCATTGCCCTGGGGCTCATCGAGCGCATCGACCTGAGCTCCGCGAAGATCAGAATCTTGGACACCCTGAAGTCAGATAGGTCGATAACCAATGATGACTGGGTCGTGAGCAACTACTACTGATGATAATGGCCACCGCACCTACGGTGCGCATGGCAGTCTGCACGGAGGGCGACACATGCACAGGACAAGAAACCGCTTCGGGTGTGTTTTCCTGATCGGCTTCTGCCTGATTCTACTGCCTTGGGTGGTCGAGGCGCAGGAGTTGCGACGTGTCGAAATTCCCAGCACTTTTAACCCAGTGGGCTCAGGCGCGCGGGCCCTGGCCGTGGGCGGGGCATTTATTGCCCGGGCCGACGATGCCACCGCCGCCAGCTGGAATCCGGGCGGACTTTATCAGCTTAAAGACCATCCCGAGGTGTCGTTCGTCGGCGCTCTGGTCAACCGCACAGAAGACAATCGCTTCGCCACCAATCCGGAAGCGGACGGCAGACAGCGGGTGTCCTTTCCAGCGGTCAATTACCTGAGCGCGGTGTATCCCCTGCCGCCCATCCTCGGCGGAAGACGTTTCGTCCTGTCGGCCAATTACCAGCGCCTGTACGACATGCACCGCTCTTGGCGCTTCCCCTTGGCGCAGGATGAAAGTGATCTGGCAGTGACGCAGACCATCGATTACCGGCAGGCCGGCGCGTTGACCGCCTTAGGCCTGTCAGTGGGTGCGCAGGTGGCCCAGTCTGACAAGTGGGGGCTTGTTGGCGTGGGCGCCACCTTCAATCTCTGGGATGCGGGTTTTAATGAAAACCAGTGGGAGCAGCAGACGCGCCAGACCGGTGCGGGAACCCTGGGGGCCAACGCCTTCAATTTCACGGTCGATAGTGTGGATCGCTTTTCGTTGAAGGGCGTCAATATCAACCTCGGCCTGCACTGGCAGCACCCGCGCAACCAGTACGCGTTGAAACACCATTTTGCCTTTGGTTTGGTTTATAAAAGCGCATTGATGGCGGATATCGTCCATCGCAGTCGCTTCGTATCCGATTTGCGCTTCCCCGATCAACCGTCGGCCGATACCGTCAATTCCCGAGTGACCAAGACGGATGAACAACTGGAGTTTCCCAGCACCATCGGTATGGGGCTGGCCTGGGAACCACAACCCAGACAAACCGTGATCACCCTGGACATTTACCGCACAGATTGGGGCGATTTTGTGCTCGAGGATGAAAACGGTAATCGGACCTCGCCCATCAGCGGAAAACCGATCGGTAAGGCCGAGATCGACCCCACCTATCCCGTGCGCCTGGGCTTCCAGCACATCTTCGGCTACCTCGATCCGGATGAATACGGCTACCAGGTGCCGTTGCGCCTGGGCGCGCTCTACGATCCCTCGCCGGCGGAGGGCAGCCCTGACGAATTTTACGGTGGCAGCATCGGCAGCGGCGTTCTGGTCCGGCAGAGCGACCGCCACTTCGCCCTGGACATTGCCTATCAGTTGCGCTTTGCCCGCGAGGTGGGCACATCGATCCTCCAGAATTTGGGCTTCAAACAGGATGTGACCGAGCACACGCTGTATACCTCGATGATCATACGCTTCTGAGGAAAGCTAAGCATGGCGACCCCGTCGACCCTTTCAACCCGATGCCCTTTGCAGTTTTATTTGGCCATCCTCTTGGCCCTCTTAATGGCCTATGGGTGCGGTGATAGTAGTGGCAACGCTCCAGGTCCGAGCGCCAAGCTCACCGGCACGATTACTGATAGGCGCAGCGGGGCGCCCATCCCCGGCGCCACCATCCAGACCTCAGCCGGTTTGCAAGCCCAGAGCCTGAGCGATGGGCAGTATCTTCTATTGCACGATGCCGGAGAATTCGACGTGACCGTGCAGGCCCCCGGATACATCGCCCCGCCGACTGCACGGCTGACCCTCCTAGAAGGCGAGATTGTTCAATATGATGTCGACCTGATCGCCGAAGGGCAGAACCTGGCACCGCATGCACCGCAACTTGAAAACCCGCCGGATGGCGCCGTATCCGTACAACTGCCGGCCACCTTGACCACCGGCCCCTTCGAGGATGCGGACAACGCGGAGCGGCACACCGCCACCCAATGGCAATTGTCGACATCCATCGACTTTGGTGATGCAGACCTGGTCATAGACCATAAGAGTGATGCCCAGCTCACTGCCCTGAGCCCCCAGCTGTTCTTGCTGCCGTCCACCAGCTACTATTGGCGGGCGCGGGTGTTTGATATCGCTGATGCACCGTCTGACTGGTCGGATGTCTATCGCTTTGAGACGGCAGCCGACGCGGACGCCGACGGCATCCCCGATGCCTGGGAACTGCAGGCCGGGTTGGATCCCATGGATACTGCCGATGCCGGTGCAAAGACGGGTGTGGAAGGACGGACCTATCTGCAGACCTATCTGCTGGGCTTTTCGCCTCAAGGCGAGCCGCCATTACCTGAAGATGCGGACAAAGGCTTGCTCAGCGGTTGGATTAGGGATGCGGATACAGATGCCGTGGTTACCGCCGAAGTGACCACCAGCGGCAGCGTCTGGGGGCAACCGCCGGCGGGCGGCGCTTATCTACTGGTTTTCGACGCCGGCTGTTACACCCTGGAGTTGATGGCGGAGGGCTATCGCACCGAAACCCTGAGCGATGTCTGCATCGATGCGCTCCAGGTCACCGTGCAAGACGTCGAATTGGTTCCGCTGGCGCACCGTAAACGGCGCAAAAGTGGGGGGACCGATTTCCCGCCGTGCTTCTTGTTTTGTTCGTCACCGTAAGGTGTGACGCCTATTGCAGGTCGGCCGGCTTGAGCTGCAGGTCCGACCACGCCTTGGACTGCATGAACTTCTCTTCGAAGTCGGGATCGTCGCTCGCCTTTTCGATGAAAGCCTTCTTGTGAGCCTGTAGCAGCTTCAGCAGAATGTCCTCGGAGAGATTGGCAAAAGGGCCGATGCCTTTTGGGACGCCAATGTAGTACTCCAACAAGTCGGCGGCTGAAAACCGGGCCGCCGCTACATCCAGTGCCTCATGCAATGCCACCCCCTCTAAACTGGCCCCAGTGAAATCCGCCCCGGTGAGAACGGTATTGCGAAAAGACGCCCCATCCAGGTCACAATTTCTGAAATCGGCATTGGTAAAATCGATGCTGCTGAAGTCCACCCGCCGCAGGTTGGCCCGTCCCGTGGGTTCGTTGCGGTGGTCGACCTGACTGAAGACCATTTCGCTGATTTTCATCCGTGACAACAAAATTTCCCGGATGGCGCGGTCGGCATAATCTACAAACTGCCCGCGGCCCTTCTTCTTCCAGAAGTCGCGCACCATTATCAGATAGGGCAAGCCAGAGCGTTCAAAGACGCGCAGGGCGCCGATATTGGCGCGAATCACATCCTGATACTCCTTCTCGTCGTCTGCTTTCTGGAGGATATCCAAGAAAATGGTCTGCATTAGTTTTTGGCGCTCCAGTTCAAGCAGATCCTTCTGGGCCCTCACGTCGCGCTCGCTCTGGAACTGGTTTTGTTGGATCAGTTCTTCCTGGCGAACATCGGCAGAGCGATTGACCTGATAAACGCCGCCCAAAAAAGCGATCATCGCTGTGATGATACTGACCACGAGGGTGGTGAATTTGGGATCCACTTGCTTGGATCCTGCGGACGTCTTCTCACCATCCTTGACCTCACGCAGGCCGTCGCGGATAGCGGCGACGATGGCTTCGCGCAGCGCTTGCTCCTGGCTCATAACTGCCTCCTGATCAGAGGGTATTTTTCACTTCGGCATTGACTGCCGTCAATTCGTTTCAATACTGAATGGTTAGAGGGCGCTACCAATGTCAGCGAACCACCTTGCCCGACGCCAAATGTAAATGCGCTCGTTCAGCGGCTGGTCTGCAACCTACTCTGGTGAATGCAGGCAACTTGCGCTGCTCGCCACCAGGCCCCACGGGTAGGCCTCTTCACCCACCGTCTCGACTTGACTGTACAAATGTTGCGCAAATGTTCCAGCGTCATGGTGCTTGCGCCTCAAGCGCTTCGCCTTGAGCTTTGGGAACCACCTGCACGCCGACTGCCGCTCAATCCTGGTGGCAAGGGCTGGTGACAGCGCCCGTCGCTGCGGCCAACCTGGAGACCGAGGGATAGTGCCGTCTGACGTGAATAGCATCTGGTTGAGCCGGGTCCTTAAGGGCTTTTAGTTTCGGACCATCCGGCCGATCAAGTCAACCCTGAAGTCTCCAACAGTTTGGATATTTATGGAGCAAGCGAATGCCAGCATCGCCCGGAATCAGCGTCAAGCGGCATTTCAAGAAATATCTCTACCTCGCTCGTCAGCGATTTGGAGCGCCAAGTGCTCCCGTGGACGCGATATACAGAGCGATGTTAAGGAGGACATGATCATGAAAGCGGACCCCGACCTACCCAAGACAACCGGCATCCGGCGATACATGCTTGGCTTTGCATGCATCTTTTTTCTTTTGACAATCTTGCCAGTAAGCGTTCTGGCCTTGCCGCCGGCAGATGCTTTCGATACTCCCCCGGCCAATGATGACACGCCCCAGGCGGCGACACCCATTGGCATCGGTATGATCCAGCGCTGCGACATTGGCCTGGACGGCTGTTCGACCTATTTCCCCCAGGAGCACAATTTTCATCGCGAGAGAGATGAGGATTGGGTCAAATTCTACGCTGTGCAGAATGCGGAGTATGAGATCAATTTTTTCGGCGAGGTTGGAGCAGAGACCCTCGGCGTGGATGGCTTCCAGATCGATGACAACGGAGTAACCCGCTCGCTGCAGATCACCGAGGACGAAGTATTTGCTGGAGAAACGGAGCCAGTGCTACGCTTTCTCCTGATGGCCGCTGCCGACGGGTTTGTGTTCCTGCGTGTGTTTCCGCAGCAGGCCCCCGCCGATAACAACACCTATGTGATTTCCGTTGATCGCTCACGGGATTTCGCCGGATTCATCACCGGTAGCCTGACAGATGCCGATTCGCAAGAGGCGCTTATTGGGGGCTGGGTAAAGTCGTTTTTCGAAGAGGATGACCAGTCGGGCACAACCGCCACACGCTCGGCCGTCAGCCTGCAACCGGACGGCAAATACCTGATCGTCCATCCCGCGGGAGTCAATATTACCATCACCGCCGGGGCGCCAGGATATGAGCAAAGCGCGCCCCGGCGCGGGGCCACGCTGGCCGAACTGAGCGCTGCAGAGATTAACTTCTCGCTCGAACGCCTGCCTCAGGGCCGCGGCAACTTTCCTCCGGATCGGCCGCTGCCCATCTCACCACTGGATCAGGAGATGCTCTCCGAGTCTCCCCTTGTATTGACCGTCGACGCTTTCAGCGACCCCGATCAGGGCGATACGCATGTCCAGAGCCAATGGCAGTTGGCTCTGGACGACGCCTTCGCCACGCCAGTAGTGGATGGATTAAGTGCAACGCACCTGGTCCAATTGCCCTTGGCTGGACCGTACGTCCTTCCGGCGAGCACCTATTACTGGCGCGTGCGCTTCATTGACAGCAGCGGTTTTACCTCGCCCTGGTCACAGCCAGTCGCCTTCATCACCGCCGACAACACACTCACGGATACCAACGCCAATGGCGTCCCCGACACCTTGGAGCCCACCGAAAGCACAGACCTTGATGGCGACGAGGTCCCCGACGAAAATCAGCCCGATCTGCTGCGGTTGACCAGTGCGGCCGGCGAAGCGCTCTTCGGCATAGCACTGAACGCTGGCAATGGGCAGCTCGTGAGGGCAACCACAGTGGACCCTGCCGATCTGGAAATGGACACCTCGCCACCCGACCCTTTGCCCTGGGGTCTATTGGCCATGCGCATCGAAACCGATGCCCCCGGTGACACGGTCAGTGTGTCGCTCTATGTCGATCAGAGCATACCGGCAACGGCCGCTGTCCTGAAGTACGACCCCACCAGTGGCTACCATCCTTACGACACACACAGCGAGGTATCCGCGGATGAAGGGGTCATCAGGATCACCCTAAGCGATGGTGGCAAAGGTGATGGAGACGGTCTGATCAACGGCGTCATCGTCGATCCGGTGGGGGTGTCTTTTGAGGATACACCGCCGCCACCGACACCACTGAGTGAGGGCGGCGGTGGCGGTGGCGGTTGCTTTTTGGACCTCGTCAATCAACGCTGAGGGTGCTGCTTTTTGAGAACCGCGCCGTTGACCCGTCACCACCGACAGTGCTATGCCTCCCTCGTACAGCGGGCCCACCAGCGGTAGCAGGCCCGCTAAGGAACGTCCTGCATGAAAGGAGGCGATGGCAATGTCGGATACGGACGCAACGTTTGACAAACTGGATGCTTCCCAACAGCCCCTTATGGGACCGCGCAGGCTGATCTTGTGCGGTTTCGACGCGCCCGCCCAGGCAGATTTCAGCCGGCTCGTGAAGGTCTCTGAGATCGATGAGGTGGATCTTTGCTGGAGCAGCTCGGAGGATGGCGCAGTTCGTTTGGATGATCTCTTTAAGCAGCCTGCGAGCCCTCCTAAGGAACCAGCCCCCGACCATCCCCGGGCCGTCATCGCCGGAGGCCTGCTGCAAAAGGAGTTTCACCTGCTGATGAATCTCTCCCGCCAAGTGGGCCTGCCCGCGACCCTATGGGCCGTGCTCACGCCAACCTCCGCCACCTGGACACTGAACGCCCTGCTCACGGAGTTGGCGGCCGAACGGGCAGCCATGGCCCGGCAGCGCAAATGACCTTCGCAACAACCAGAAGCGGCGTGGGCAAAGACCCGTTGAAGGGTCAGGCGGCCATCGTCACCGGCGCTGGCAAAGGCATCGGCTGTGAGATCGCCCGAGGGCTCGCCGCCGCCGGTGCCACCGTGGGTCTCGCCGGACGCCGCCAGGCGGACTTGGCCAAAACGGCGGAGGATATCCGCACGGCCGGCGGCGCCGCCATCCCCCTGGTGGTGGACGTCACCGACTGGCAGCAGGTCGCGGCCATGGCAGCCGACATGCGGGCAGCGTGCGGCAACATCGACCTACTGGTGAACAATGCCGGAGTTCTGGGCACCCCAGGCCCCTGGTGGGTGCAGGCGCCGGAGGATTGGGGGAAAGTCTTTGACGTCAACCTCAAGGGCGTCATGCAGTGCACCCAGGCCGTATTGCCCACCATGATCGCCCAGAGCAGCGGCCGCATCATCAATATCGGCAGCAACGCCGGCATCGACCCCATAGCTGGTATGGGACCCTATGCCATCAGCAAAGCGGCCCTGTTGCGCCTGACGGACACCCTGCACGCCGACCTGGAGGGTAGCGGGGTTACGGTTTTTGCGGTCAGCCCCGGACTGGTCAAGACCGACCTCAGCCAGAAGCTGCCAACCTATGACCAGATCCCCGCAAGGCAGTGGCTCTCGGCAAAGCGTGTCGCCCATCTGTGCCTGTCTATCGCCAGCGGGCGGGCAGACGCCTTAAGCGGCCGCTATCTGCACGTGGTCGACGATATCGATGCCCTGATCGCCGACGCCGAGCGCATCATCACTGAAGATCTGCAGGTGCTGCGCTTGCGCGCCGTCGAGAACCATTGAGGTTGGCGGATGCCCCTGATCGACCTGACCCACCCCATCCACCCCGACATGCCCGTTTACCCAGGTACCGAACCGCCGACGATCGCTCAGGCGTGCCGCATCGAAAGGGAGGGCTTTGCCGAGAAATTACTGACCTGCTACTCGCACACCGGCACCCACATGGACGCCCCCTCCCACCTGATCGCCGGCGGACGCCATCTGGACAGCTATCCGGTGGACAGCTTCGTTGGAGCGGGATGTTGCCTGAGGGTGGATGCCGCCGATGGAGACGTCATCTCGGTGGGCCATCTCGAAACGCAGGCCCAGGTGCTGCGCCAGGCCGCCTTTATCTTCCTGCACACCGGATGGGGGAATCGCTGGGGAACACCGGCCTACTTCGAACCACATCCCGTGCTGAGCCCCGCAGCGGCGGTCTGGCTGGCAGACCTGCCGATGAAGGCCATTGGCGTTGACGCCATCTCGGTGGACCGCTTGGACACCCAGAGCTACCCCGTCCACATAGCGCTGCTCAGCCGCGACATCCTGATCATCGAAAACCTCTGCCGCCTGGAGCAGCTGCCCGTCAGCGGGTTCCAGGTAACCTGCCTGCCGCTGCCCCTCACCGAGGCGGACGGGGCACCAGTGAGGGTCGTGGCCCGACTGTGAGTCGGATGCCGCAGCATCGCCGGTGACATGAACCGCAAAACCTGGCGACATCAAAAGCATGCCGTTAGCGGCCGCAACGCAATTAACGGATAGATATCCATGCTATCGAGGTGGATGTCTTGGCCTAATCGATCACGCGGATATTGATGGCGGGAGCGGGGATAGACTTTGGGAAGAACCATTGCGTGATTTCGTCCACCTGCAAATGGCACCAGTCGACACCGCCGACAAGTCCAGGTCCAGGATCAGCCGTCAATTCATCCGCCGTATCGTCGCGCGGCGGCGGAGCAGTGGGCCAGTAGAGATTGCTGCGGTATTTAAGCGTGTCGGCGGTGAAGGCGTTGCCGCCAAAATGCCGCTGATCCACGTCCGTACAATTGGACGGGAAATAGGAGATAGTGTTGGCGACCCTGGCCGTCCCGAAACCGCCGTCGGCAGCACGGTTTATAACGTTAAAGTGAACATCGCTGGAGACCAGGGTGTTGTTGAGGATCTGCAGCCCCTCAAACGAATTGGGGGCGCCGCGTTCCCTGACCAGCCGCAACGCTCCCCGGCAATTGGCAATGGCGTTGGAGCGAACCAACAGATTGGCACCCGCGGGGGTGTAGGCTGGAGAGTCATTGGACAAACGGATGAGGATGGCAAGGCCGCGCTCACCGCGACTGGCACCACCGTTTGACGTAAAGCAGAGATTTTCCTCGATCTCCATGTTGGCGGCATCGCGCACGCGGAGCAGCGCTTGTCGGCAATCATAGACGGTATTGGCGGCCACCCGCACCCGATCGCTAGAATCGATCTGCAGGCCGTAGTCCAAACCGCTGTGCACACGGTTGGTTGCCAGGGTGACCGCAGTGGAGCGGTCAACGATGACACCGCTGGTGCTCTGACTGTAGGAGGGGTCGTGGATGCGGCAGTGGCGCACTGTCACGCTGTCTGTATCCTGGATGCGGACGCCGCAGGCCGCAAACGCCCGAATGTCCAGGTGTTCGAGGGTGACCTGGCTGCCGGTAATGCGCACGGAACCCCTGATCTGCGGATCGTCGCCGGCGGTCCCCTGCGGATAGCGGCCGAACACCAGCGGTTGGCCCACTGCTCCGGAAGCCGAAATCCGGAGCTCGCCCGCAAAAGTATCCCCTGCTCGAAAAAGCACTCGGTCGCCGGCTTTGAGCTTTCTTTGAATGTCATCGTGACTGACTTGTGCAATGGTTTGCCAGGGCTGGTTCGGCGATGTGCCCTCATTGTCATTGTCACCCACTGCGGACACATAGTAGGTGGCGGCCAGCGCCGCCTTCTGTTGGCCGCACACTCCCGCCAGGCAAACGATCGCCACAACCACTGCCCCGACCCACCTGCCTGAACGCTCCATTTGCGCTCCCTTTCTGCTTTGAATTAAGAGCGATGATCTGTGGTCAGTGACCCTAGAAAACACCCGCCGCCGCCCGAACCGCCCCCTGATCCCGGTTGTTTTTTGGACGGATCAGGGTCAGAGGGTTCACCCATGATCACCTCGATATGGTTGGTGCTGCCTTCGCTGAAGTAGACGTCGAGGGTGCGCGCCGGGAAGCCCTCGCTTTCGCAGGTCATGCGGAAGGTACCGGGACGGTGGAGCATGAGAAAATCCCCATCCTCATGGGACAGGGCCGTCATCTCATCGTCGGTGCGGATGCGCACTCTGGACAAGGGCTGCCGGTTTCTGTCCAGAACTTGTCCCGTGACCGTCACCGCCAAAGGCGCATCCGGTTTTTTGATGCGCAGGGCGTAGTTCACCGGACCACCGAAGGTCTCTCCGGCATTGGACACTTCCGCCCGGTAGAGCCCGTCGGCCGGACACTCCCATTGCAGCCGCTCGATCTCGCCCAGGTTCCCGGCATTGAGAGTGGCGTCGAGCAAAAAGGTGCCATCCGCGTCGAACAGATCCAATTGGGGATCGCAGACCGTGCTCTGCAGGAGGGTTTCCAGGACATAGGTTTCGCCTTCAAGCCCATAAAACCAGTATCCATCCACATCGTCCTGCCGATGGAAGGTGTGCCTGGCGGGCGCAGCCGTATTGATCACGGCAATGGCGCCCGCCGGCGCCTGATCATCGGGCTCGAAACCGTCTGCGGCGGCGGCATTCTCGCCACTGCCGCTGGTCACGTGGACCTGCCAGGGGGCCGCATACACCTCGATGGGGTCCATCTGTTCGGTGGCCAGATTAAACGCCTGATTCCGTTTGGCGGCTCTCACCGACACCACATAGGTGCCCGGCCCGTCAGTCAGCGTGACACTGCCGGCGTACGCATTGGGCATGCCGGGCCGCTGCGCCAGGGGATGGCCGGAATGCTCACCGGCCAAATAGACCTCCGGCAGATGGATGGGGCTGAGCAGGTCGAACCATACCCGGTCGGCCTGAACAACACCGGCCTCCAGCGCCAACTGCGGCTGGGAGCTGTCCCCCAGGATGGCGGCGGCAAAATCGATGTGCGGCCGCAGAAAGTAGCGGGTGCCGCCGGACAGCATGCACAGCTGATCGGCGGCGGCCGTAACGTCCGCCACGGTTGGGTGGCGGCTGTCGTAGTCGCAGATCTGGGGCGTCTGCAACGATCCGCTGAACTGGCCTGCCGCCGCTTCGAAGGCGCTGCCGATGCCGGTGCCGGCCTCTTCGAGCGCCTGCCAGAAATGCATGCTGAAAGCGCCGTTGCCCTCATCACCATAAGCGGCTCGGCCATCAGCGGTGCTGCTGGTAATCACCAGACGGGTTACATCTGACGAGGGGGGCTCGAGGTCGTCGATAAAGCTGCCCGAGAAACAGGCGTCGAGGACCACCAGGATCCGTTTGACCTGGCGCTCGGTCTGTAGGGCGTCCAGCATCGCATCCAGGTGCCGGACGGTGAGCACATCCGCGGCGTTGTCGCGCAACTGCAGGCGGCCGTTGGTGCCGTGTCCCACGAGAAAAAGGATGAGCTGGGTGGTGCGGTCGTCGACCCCTTGCCCCAACGCGTTTTCCAGGGCGCTGAGGGTCGGTTGCACGTAGGTCTGATAGGGCCAGAGCTCACAGAGGTAGTGCACGCGGTCGCCAAAACTGTTTACCATGAGCGTGTTGTAGGCTGCATCGGCGACGTTTTTGAACTCCTGACCCAAGTAGTCGGAGTCCGCTGTGCTGCCGGCCACGATGACCGCTTGGGTGCTGAACAGCTCGGCGTTCGCGGAAAATAGGACCGCCGCGTAAAGCGATTGGTCGTCACCGGCGGACAGACTATAACGGCCCGCAGCGGGCACCGTGGCGGGCGTTTCCACCACCAGTTGGTCGGGCGCCTGGGGGACTACGCTGACCTCCAAGCGTTGGAATTTGGGGAGGCGGCCCACCCTGCGGTCGCCGCCGGCGTGCAGATAGTCGTCGGAAGCTGTCACCCACTGTACAGGCTCCTTGGTCAACACGCGGCCCACCAGAGACAGTTCCCCTTGCCGGCCCAAATCGACGGCGGCGATACCGTTGAGCCAATCGCTCCGATAGGGCAAGATGGCCGTTTGTCCGTCGATCAAAACGTCCTGGGGCCGGTGGTGGGGCCAGGGCAAGTCATGGAAATCGGGGACCTCGATGGTATCCGCTCCAGATGTCTCCAGCACCAATTCCAGCAGTCCGCAATCCATCGGATCGTAATCATCCTGGTAGGCGGCGTAGAGTCGCTCATCGTCCAGTGCGATCTTGTCGACCCGGACCAGCTCAAAGCGATCATCCAGTTCGTAGATCCGCTGCCGGCCAAGGCTGCCGTCAGATGGGCGGCGCCGTATCAGATGGATGCGGCTGGAGCCGTCGGCCAGGGCGATGACCTCGTGCGCCACGTCTAGGTCCGTAATGGGAAACACCGGATACCCGCCGGAGATGATATTATCGTAAAAGGCATCATCCAGATCCAGGTAGGGGGGCGTCGCCGAGAGCGGAAACCCCCAGATGCGCGAGCCGGCTGCGCCCCGATCATCGATCACATAGGCAACCTGATCGACGATGCGAATCCACCGGAAGTCGACCGCATACGAGGCGTTCGGCCTGAAGGCAATGCCCGGTTCGGTGGGATCCTGGCGGTCCAAACGCAAAAGGCCCGCCGACCCCATGGCGACCCACAGGGCGTTTTCACCAACCGCTAGACTGCGAGCGAAACCGTCGCTCTCGATCTGCTGCGCTTGGCCCAGCCCCTGATCGTCCAGGAGGTAGACGCCGCACGTGCCGGCAGCGATTGCCACCTGATGGTCGACGGGTTGGCTATCCAACGGATCACAATCCAGATCCCCATTGCGGAACACATTTACTGTGGCGGTGTGGCCAGGAGCAAGCCCGATCAGATCGGGTGTCGAAGCGGCTAACAGCAAGCAACCATCGGTGGCGGCAAGCTGACGCGAGGCGCCCACTGGAAAGCGCTCTAAAACCTGTGGCGCATCAGAAGCACTGTATGCGATACTCCGCAGGAGGCGTTGTCCATCTTCCTCCTCTAGTGAGTACACGCGATTGCTGTGGCTGGTGATGGCGATTTGGTCGGAAACAGCGGTCAGGAAATATGGGCTGCCGACTCGGGTCAGCTGATGGGGGGATGTTGACGGGGATTGATAGTGAATCATGTGATCATTATAAAGTGCAATCACACCCCCCTCAACGGTCAGCAAACGACTGGCGGCCAGGTTGGGTACGGGGTCTTCGTCGAGCAGTTGCGCCGTATTGCTTTCGTGGGATGCCGCCATTAACAAAACCCCCTGAGCACCGGCAGCTATCAGCACATGATCATTCTTCACCAGAACATCTCTGGCATCGGGGACATCCGGTGTCCGTATGGGAAAGGCGTACGGGCGATTTGAAGTGATCAGCCGGAAGAGCGACACCCGCTTTTTACCAGCCACCGCCAGCAGATCACCGTCGATGGAAAAGTGTTGAAAATTGCCGAATTGCTCGGCAAGAATATCCGAGGTCAGTATACGTGGGCCGCGCAAACACATGATCTGCAGGCGGTTGACACCGCTACCGTCATCCGATAAAGCGGCGACCAGATATTCATCGCTAACGCACACATCCCGCACCGGGCTATTCAAATCCCACTCGCGTATCTGCTTTAGCGCAAGCGGATTGGAAGGATCGATATCCAGTACCCATCCACTCTCCAATGCGGCGTAGATGCGTCCATTGAATACCGTGAGCGCATTGATCGTTCCGGATGTTTCCAGGCGGCTGGTCAAAAGCCCGGCGGGATGCAGCCAGATGCGCGGGTCTTCTTCCTCGAAGCTGCCGTAAAGCTGTCCGGACCACTTTTCACCGACCCTACCGAGATCGGACAACACGCCCTCAAGCGCGATCCCCCATATCGAGGCCGGCAGGAGCGTTATCCAAAGAGACACGCCCACTACTAGAATCGCCATGAGTTTTTTCATCGATCGTCCTCCTTTTGGGGGGACACGGTTGCAGATGAGCGGGTAACGGGCGACTGGCTGAGCAGGGCACAGGCGCTTTTCGTCTAATAGCTTGATTCAGGCTGGCAACAACGGTGGTATGACGCAACTGGACAGGGAATGCGGTTGCTGTAATTGAGCAGCAAGCGAGGCATGCCGCCTATGCCGACAATCATGGGAGCGGGTGCAATGGGTGTATACGTTGGACCTTATGTTAGTCCAAGTGCACGCACAATGAAAAGGGGTAACATCAGAAAAGTAACTATTACCGGGATGATATCGATGCGCAAGGCCCTGGTGGGCTTAGCTGTAGAGTTACGCGTGTCCGTTGAGCCACCGAGGTCAATTGGTCTGCGGGTCGGCAGAAGGCGAGGGGTCAGGTGGTCGCCAGATGGTATTCGTCAGCCAGGGAGGTGAGCAGTTCCTTGACCGAGACGATCTTATCGACGCGATAGACATTCTGGCCGGCGAATGCGAAACCGTACTTGAGCTTGCCCTTGCGGGCCTGGGCAAGGGCCATGGCGATGCAATAGGGGCTTTTTTGCGGGTCGCATGATTTGATGCAATGATAGGGGCAATTGAAGGGGCGTTTCTGGCCTCCGGCAACGTCCTGCAGGAATTTGTTTTGCACTGCACGGCCCGGCAGTCCCACGGGGCTTTTGATGATGGTGACGTCCTTTTCGTCGGCTTCTAAAAATGCCTGCTTGAAGGCGGGATCCGCATCACATTCGTGGGTGGCAACGAAACGGGTGCCCAGCTGAACACCGGAAGCCCCCAATTCGAGGAAGCGGCGGATATCGTCTCCCGTGTAAACCCCGCCGGCGGCGATGATGGGGATCTGTTTCGATTGGTCAGCCGTGATCGCCGTAACCGTCTCGACGACCTCTTTGACCAGATTCTCCAGGCGGAAGCGCGGGTCGTCGATCTCCTCTGACTTGAATCCCAGGTGGCCGCCGGCCATGGGGCCCTCCACGACAAAGGCATCGGGCAGGTAGTTGTATTTACTCAGCCATTTGCGACAGATCAGCTTGGCCGCCCTCGCCGAGGAGATGATGGGTACCAGTTTGGTGCGCACCCCCTCTTTGAGATAGGCGGGTAGATCCAGCGGCAGACCGGCGCCAGAGAAGATCACATCGATTTTTTCATCGATGGCGGTTTTCACCAGATCGGCGAAATGGGTCAAGGCCACCATGATATTGACGCCCAGGACACCCTTCGTTTTGGCGCGCGCCTTGCGGATCTCACGCCGCAAGGCGCGGGTGTTGGCTTCGATGCCGTTGGTGGCCACATCCTTTTCGGTAATACCCGCCATGGCCGCAGCGATGACGCCCACGCCCCCCTCCTCGGCAACGGCCGAGGCCAAGCCCGCCATGGAGATCCCCACCCCCATACCGCCCTGAATGATGGGCAGGGGACTGACAAGGTTACCGATCTTGAGTTCGGGCAGTTTCATCGGGGCATCCTCCACACTGGGTCGCCATCGTAAACGTGGACACCTGGCAACAGGCACCGGCGGCACCCACACTTTCGGTAAAAATCTACCAGCGCTTAAACAATATTACTCTCATTGACAAGTACAGCCGGGAAGTTGACAAAACTTTTACATTCTAATCGGTTAGACTGAACGGCGAGTCATTCGCGGCGCCAGCAAATGCGTCCCCCCAACCCTAGCCGGACCTAACGGGGTTGAAGCGAAGAGGGACGATGTCTCGGTGGGATGTTCAGCGGCGAGGGCGGGCCGCCGCTCGATAGTGGCGCTTATCCGATCGGCCGTTGACGGCGGTGAGGGGGCTAGCGAAGGGCGTGGCGTGTCAAAGGGGGTGAAAGGGCAATGGGGCAGATACCGGCCTCGTCTTCTACGAGTGGTGAATCCATGTTTTGGGTTGCTTCTCGCCCGGTTGTCGGTTGCTAGCAGGCGCTGAAGAAGCGGTGGCGTCAGGCAGGGAGTTTGGCCCGCACGGCGTCCCGAATCCACGCCAACCATGGCTCGAAGCCCGCCTCGGTCTTGGCCGATATTTCGAATATGGGCATATGGGGGTGGATCTCGCCCAGGGTGTCGATGGCCAGCTGGCGATCGAAGTCCAGATAGGGCAGCAGGTCGATCTTGTTGAGCAGGGCCACATCGCATTCGCGAAACATGAGGGGGTATTTGGCCGGTTTGTCCTCTCCTTCGGTGACCGATAACACCACGACACGGGCATCCTCACCGATGTCAAACTCGGCCGGGCAGACCAGGTTGCCAATATTCTCCACGATGAGGAGATCGATGGCGCTGAGATCCAGCCCCCCAAGCGCTTTTTCGATGACATGGGCCGCCAGGTGGCAGTCTCCGCCAAATTCGTCGGTGTTGATCTGCACCACCGGTGCTCCCGAGGCGGCCAGGCGGTCGGCATCGTTGGTGGTACAGATGTCGCCAACGATGACGGCGCAGCGAATCTCGGGCATGAGGCGGGCAAGCGTCTTCTGAAGCGTGGTGGTTTTGCCTGAACCGGGTGAGCTCATCATGTTGAGCACGAAAACTTGCTCGGCCTGAAATCGCTGGCGATTGCGATCGGCCATGATGTCGTTGGCGTCCAACACCCGTCGAACCACCTGTATTTCCCGGGTACCCGAGCGTTGGCGCTCCATCGCGGGCGCGCCCCCGGCTTCCTTACCCTGGGGTTTGTGGAAGTGGCTGTGGTGCAACGCCTTGGCATTCCGATTGGAAAGGAACATCCCTAGGCCTCCTCGGCAATTTCAATGGAGGTGATATCCAGTTCCCGACCCGACTCCAGGGTCAGATCGCTGCCCTCGCATACCGGACAGGTGAAAACCGGTTTTCCCACCGTCCAGCGGTGACCGCACGCCTTGCAGACCGCCACCACGGGTCGGGTGTCGATCACCAGTTCAGCCCCCTCCAACGCCGTGTCTTTGGAGACGATGGAGAAGCAGAACTGCAGGCTGTCCGGTACGATGGCCGACAATTGGCCCACGGCCAAGTTGACCCGCGCCACCTTGGATCCGGCCAGATCAGCGGGGATGGAGGCCGTGGCAATGTCGATAATCTCGAGGGCGATGCCCATCTCGTGCATGCGAACCTGCCGGCGTGTGAGAACTTGGCTAAAAGCCTCTGTTTATCACATGGGGCGAGGCCCCGGCCAGAACAAAAGATCCGGCACCTCCCCCAGCAGGAGGTGCCGGATCGCTGGCTGTAGAAGGAAGCGGTTCTGCCGTCGGTGGCTAAAAGACCTCCCGGCACAACTCGCCCAAGGTTCCAAGGTTTTCGCAGACGTGGATGCCACAGGCCTTCATGGCATCGATCTTCCCCTGGGCCGTGCCGCTGCCGCCGCTGACAATGGCGCCAGCGTGCCCCATGCGTCGCCCGGGAGGCGCTGTCAATCCGGCGATGAAGCCCACAACCGGTTTGGTGACATTCTCTTGAATGTAGTCGGCCGCCTGCTCTTCAGCATCACCGCCGATCTCACCCACCATGACGATGCCGGTAGTGGCGTCGTCCGCTTGGAAGGCGGCCAGGCAGTCGATGAAATTGGTCCCGTTGACCGGATCACCTCCGATACCGATGCAGGTGGTTTGACCGATCCCCTGCTCCGTCAACTGATGGACCACCTCGTAGGTGAGGGTGCCGGAACGGGAAACCACTCCGATGGGCCCGCCCGCCTGATGAATGGGGCCGGGCATGATTCCGATCTTGCATTCGCCCGGCGTAATGATGCCGGGACAATTGGGGCCGATGAGGCGCACCGGTTTGTCCGCGATGTAATTCTTGACCTTCAACATATCCATCACCGGGATCCCCTCGGTAATACAGACGATGAGCTCCACCGCAGCGTCGGCGGCCTCCATGATGGCGTCGGCGGCGAAGGGCGGTGGTACGAAGATCATTGCGCAATTGGCCCCGGTTTTCTCTTTGGCGTCGGAAACCGTGTTGAATACCGGCACCTCGTCCATCTTCTGACCGCCCTTACCCGGTGTGACGCCGGCCACCACCTGGGTGCCGTAATCGATACACTGGCGGGTGTGAAACTGACCTTCCCGGCCGGTGATTCCCTGGACAAGCAGCCTCGTGTCTTTATCGACAAAGATACTCATGGCATCTCCTCATTATTCTAAAAAAGCTAAAAAACATCGTGATGGTGACAACGGCCAGCCCGTGTCGGAACAGAAAGGGTGAATTTCGCCCGCATTCAAGGTTGGCGGCAGGGCAGCTTGTCCAAACCGGAGCAATATGGGCCCTGGTTGAGGAATTGAAGCCGCTGCGCATCGCCGAAATAGGGGGACGCCGCCGCGGGAGAGCACCCTTTCAGGGCGAACCCTAGGCCGCGATCTCGGCCACCTTCTGGGCGGCGTCCTTGAGGTTCTTGGCGGTGATGAGGGTGAGGCCCGAATCGGCCAGAATTCTGCGCCCCTCCTCCACGTTGGTGCCCTCCATGCGGACAACCACCGGGACCGCCAAGCCCACTTTCTTGGCCGCTTCCACCACCCCTTGCGCCAGCACATCGCAGCGCAGGATACCGCCGAAAATGTTGATCAGAATCCCCTTGACGTTGGGGTCGGAGAGGATGATGCGAAAACCGTTCTCCACCATTTCGGCGTTGGCGCCCCCTCCAACGTCCAGGAAGTTGGCGGGTTCCGCCCCGGCCAATTTAATGATGTCCATGGTGGCCATGGCCAGACCGGCACCGTTCACCATGTTGCCGATGTTGCCCCCCCCGCCCAGGTTGATGTAGTTCAGATTGTATTTCGAGGCCTCCACCTCCAGCGGGTCCTCCTCATCGGTGTCCCGATACCCCTGGATGTCCTTGTGGCGGTAGAGGGCATTTGAGTCGATGTCCACTTTGGCGTCCAGCGCGATCACCGCATCGTCGGCGGTCAGGACCAGGGGGTTTATCTCTACCAGGCTACAGTCGGTGGCGACGAAGAGCTTGTAGAGGTTGATCAGCAGTTGATTGAAGGCCTTCATGGCAGCAGGGGGGATATTGAGACCGAAGGCCACTTTGCGACAATGAAACCCCTGGATGCCCAATAGCGGGTCAATATGGACCTTTATGATCTTCTCGGGGGTCTCAGCGGCCACCGCTTCGATGTCCATGCCGCCGGCTTCGCTGGCCATGATCACGTTGGTGGCCGTGGCCCGGTCGGGCAGGATGCTCAGATAGAGCTCCTTGGCGATGTTGAGCCCCTGCTCCACCAGGACTTTGCGCACTTGCTGCCCTGCTGGCCCCGTCTGGTGGGTCACGAGATTCATGCCGATGATCTCCTTGGCAAGCCCCTCCACCTCGTCCAAGGAGTTTGCCAACTTCACCCCACCGCCTTTGCCCCGTCCACCGGCGTGAATCTGGGCTTTGACCACAACCGGATACCCGCCCAGGGTCTGCGCCACCGTTTTGGCTTCGTCTGGGGAGAATGCCACGGCACCCTCTGGTACAGGGACACCGAATTTGCGATACAACTCCTTCGCCTGATATTCGTGGATCTTCATGCAACCACCCTCCTACAGGTTTCCGTCCTGTCTACTGCCACTTCAGAAAAGGGCGCCCCTCACCCGGCTTGTAGTGGGAGAGAATCACCCGTTCCGTTGGGCACGATGAGAAAGGCGCACAGAGCGTCGGCTTGGCGCCCCGCCCTGTGCTCCCTACTTTTCTACGCAATTGCGCATCGAAAAGCGCCAGGGACGCTTAACCGATGACGCAAAGGACATCCCCCTTGGCCACGTTATCGCCGCTGCTGAAATTGATGGCCTTGACGGTACCGCTGGCGGGTGCGGCCAAGGCGTTCTCCATCTTCATCGCCTCGAGGATCACCACGGTTTCTCCCTCGTTGATACTGTCGCCCACCTGCTTTTCGTAACTGACGATCATGCCGGGCATGGGGGCCGGCAGGGGCGTGCCATCGGTATCAGCCGGTGCGGCCGCCGGCGCCGGTTCCGCCGGCTTCTCTTCTGGCGTCGCGGCAGCGGGCGCCGGTGCAGCGGCGGGCGCCGGTGCGGCCGGAGCGGCAGCCGGTGCGGGCGCCGGCATGGCGACCGGAGCGCCAGCAGGCAGCTGCTGAGCGTAGGCCAGTACCGGAGAGCCGCCCACTTCGTCTACCCCCACCTCGAAGTACTCGTTGTCCACGAAGACATTGAACGTGCGCGCATTGGGAGTCTTGGTGGGGGCGTCCTTCTTCTTCTCCACCAGCTCGCCGGCCTTGGCCTTCTTGATCAGTTCATCCCGTTTTTTGACCTGCTCCATGGAGATGGGCTTGACCGACTCGGGCGGGGCCTCCTTGCCGTACTTCCACTGGAGAAACTTCTTCCCGGTGACCGGGTAGATGGCATAGAGCACCAGGTCGTCCATATCCACGGCCAGATCGCCGATCTCGGCCTTGGCCTTCTCCAGCTCAGGCTCGAGCACCTCCGCCGGACGGCAGGTGATGGGCTCTTCTCCGCGATCGTAGCCCTTGAGGGCCTTCTTCTGAACCTCGGGGTCGATGGGCACGGCGGTTTTGCCATAGAGGCCGTAGCACAAATCCTTCACCTGGGCCGTAATCATCTTGTAGCGCTCTTCGGGCGTATCGAAGAGAACGTTGTTGACCGTCTGGATCCCCACGATCTGGCTGGTGGGGGTGACCAGGGGGATCTGCCCCAGTTCCTTGCGGACTCTGGGCAGCTCCTTGTACACCTCGTCGATCTTATCCAGGGCGTCCATCTCGCGCAGCTGATTGACCAGGTTGGACAGCATGCCGCCCGGGGTCTGGTGGAGCAGCACATTGATGTCGATAATGGACATCTTGGAGTCGTCCAACAGATGTTTGTACTTGGGCATCACCTCTTTTTCGAAGATCTCGTTGATCTGGGCCAACAGATGGATGTCGAAGCCCGTGTCGCGGCTGGTGCCCAACAGGGCCATCACCAGCGGTTCGACGGCGGCATGCGAGGTACGATAGGCGTAAGGGGTCATGACGGTGTCGATGATGTCGACACCGGCTTCGATCGCTTTGAGATGGCTCAGTGGCGACATACCCGACGTAAAATGGCTGTGCAGATGGATGGGGATCTTGACGGCCGCCTTGAGCGCCTTGACAATGGCGTAGGCATCATAGGGGGCGATGAGGCCGGCCATGTCCTTGACGCAGATACTGTCGGCGCCCATGGCTTCGAGATCCTTGGCCTTGCCCACATAGTAGTCCAAGTTGTAGACTTCGCCGCCCAGGCGCGGTTGGGTCAAGGTATAGCAGATGCAGCCCTGAAAATGTTTGCCATACTCCTTGATCTTGGGCACGACGGTTTCGAAATTGCGATAGTCGTTGAGAGCATCGAAGGTGCGGAAGATGTCCATGCCGTTTTCGCAGGAACGATCCAGAAAGGCGTTGGCCACGTCGTCGGCGTAATTGCGGTAGCCCACCAGGTTCTGGGCGCGCAGGAGCATGGAGAAAGGGGTCTTTTTGAAGTAGCGTTTGAGGGTGCGGATCCGTTCCCAGGGATCTTCGTTGAGAAAGCGGTGCATGGTGTCGAAGGTGGCCCCGCCCCAGGTCTCCACGGCCCAGTAGCCCACCTGGTCCATCAGCTCGGCCACCGGAATCATGTCCTCGGTGCGCCCGCGGGTGGCAAAGAGGCTCTGGTGGCCGTCGCGCAGGCTCAGATCCATGATCTTGATCGGGTTCTCCCCCTGGGGCCGGTTCACATCATAGTTCATGTCGGTCATCTTGACTTGATCGTGGTCACTCATCTTACAAGTCTCCTCATCTGGCAAAAGGTCTTAAATAAGGTATCTAATCAGGTACAAAAAGGATCGTTGATCTTGACGTCACCGCAGCCGTACTCAGCGTCGCTGCAGGCCCTTCAGCTGCATAAGGCTGCGCATCTGCATAATCTCCTGTCGGCCGCCCATGCCCCACAGGTTGGGGGTCTTGCTCTGGCGAGGGATCGGTTTCACCGGCGGCGGCAGCAACAGGGCCTCCTCTTCGGTCTGGATATAGGCCGATACAGCAGCAAGGGCGGCGGCCAATTTCTTCTCGTGTGCTTCCATAAATTATCCTCTGTTACGGCGAAGGTTGGGTGCCTCGTTAGACCGGAATATTGCCGTGCTTCTTGGCCGGCCGCAGCTCGCGCTTGCTGCACATCACCTCGAGGGCGTCGATGAGGCGCGGACGGGTTTCGGCCGGCTCGATAACGGCGTCGATATAGCCCCGAGCGGCGGCGCAGTAAGGATTGGAGAAGAGATTTTCGTACTCCTGAATTTTCTCCTGCCGCTTGGCCTTGGGATTCTGAGCGCCCTTTATCTCCTTGCGGTGAATAATGTTGGCCGCCCCGGCGGCGCCCATGACGGCGATTTCTGCCGTGGGCCAGGCGAAGGCCATGTCGGCGCCCAGATCCTTGGAGCACATCGCCAGGTAGGAACCGCCATAGTCCTTGCGGGTCACCAGCAGGAGCTTGGGCACCGTGGCTTCGGAATAGCACCACAACAGCTTGGCGCCGTGGCGGATAATGCCGCCCCACTCCTGTTGGCTGCCGGGCAGGTAGCCGGGCACGTCGGCGATGGTCAGCAGGGGAATATTGAAGGCGTCGCAGAAACGGATGAAGCGGGTGGCTTTATCGGACGCGTTGATGTCGAGACAGCCCGCCATCTCCTGAGGCTGGTTGGCGATGATCCCCACTGTCCGGCCGTTGAGGCGCGCAAAACAGATGATGATATTCTTGGCGTAATACTGATGGGGTTCGAAAAAGGTGCCCTCGTCGACGATGGACTGGATCACGGCCTTCATATCGTAGCTGTGGTTGGGATTGTCGGGGATGATGGCGTTGAGGGCCGGATCGGTGCGTCCGGGGTCGTCCACCGTGGCCACGTGGGGAGGGTCTTCCATGTTGTTGGCGGGCAGATAGCTGAGCAGTTTCTTGATCTGATCGATGGCGTCGGTGTCGTCTTCACAGGCGAAGTGGGCCACGCCGCTCTTTTCGTTGTGGGCCATGGCGCCGCCCAGATCCTCGAAGTTGATCTCCTCACCGGTCACCGATTTTATCACCTCGGGGCCGGTGATGAACATGTAGCTGGTCTTCTTCACCATGAAGATGTAATCGGTCATGGCCGGCGAGTAGACCGCGCCACCTGCGTTGGGGCCCATGATGGCCGAAATCTGGGGAATCACGCCGGAGGCCAGCGAATTGCGGTAGAAGATCTGTCCGAATCCTGAAAGGGCATCGACCCCCTCTTGGATGCGGGCCCCGCCGGAGTCGTTGAGACCCACCAGCGGCACGCCGGCCTTGAGGGCCAGGTCCATCACCTTCGTAATTTTTTTGGCGTGCATCTCACCCAGACTGCCGGCCCTGGAGGTGAAGTCCTGGGAATAGGCAAAAACCGGTCGGCCTTCCACCATGCCGTGTCCCGTGATCACACCGTCGGAGGGGATCTCCACCGCTTCCATGCCGAAATTGTTGCAGCGGTGCTGGACGAACATGTCGATCTCCCGGAAAGTGCCGGCATCAAATAGGCGATCGAGCCGCTCGCGGGCGGTCAGCTTGCCCTTCTCCTTGTGTTTGGCGACCATTTTGTCACCGCCCATTTTGAGCACTTGGGCCTGTCGCTCCCTCAGCTCGTTGATCTTGTTCTCCACATTACCCATGGTCACATTCCTTTCACCTAGCCTTTAATTATACCGATATCCTGGAACCGCCCAGCATGGGGGCGGACAATGGCGTTGAAGAGACGAATAAAGATAAGAAACAGAAGATTAGATAGAAGCACGCCCGGGCGTCACCATCCTTAGAAAGGAGTAAAAGCTTCGTCCACGAACTAGTCATTGTCAAGTAAAAAAAGCAGCTCCCGCGCCGCTCGGGTGGCGGCCGCGCGTCCGGCAGCAACATCGCGCCCCAACTCCGGCAGGCGCGCCTGAACACGTGAGTGGCGCTGAAAACGGTCCCGCAGCCCCTCCTCCACCAGTGCCCACATCCAGTCCAAGGCCTGCCCACGGCGTTTTTCAGCCAGCTCACCGGTGGCCGTCAGCTTTTCGCGATACGTGCAGACCACTTCCCACACCGCATCCACCCCCCTCAAGGTTAGGGCGCTGCAGGTGCGCACGGGGGGGCTCCAGGTGGGGGTTGCCGGATTGAGCAGGTGGAGAGCCGCCTCATACTCTTGGCGAGCTTTCTCCGCCTTTGCGATGTTGTCGCCATCCGCCTTGTTGATCACGACGGCGTCGGCCAGCTCCAAAACGCCCTTCTTGATCCCCTGCAGCTGATCACCGGCGCCAGCCAACATGAGAACCAGAAAAAAATCCACCATGGAGGCCACCGTGGTTTCACTCTGTCCGACGCCCACGGTCTCCACGATGATGACATCGAAACCGGCCGCCTCGCAAACCAACATGGTTTCCCGCGTCATCCGTCCGACCCCCCCCAGGGTACGGCCGGCGGGTGAAGGGCGGATGAATGCGTTCGGTTGAACACTGAGCCGCTCCATGCGGGTCTTGTCCGCCATGATACTGCCACCGGTACGCTGGCTGGAGGGGTCCACGGCCAGAACAGCCACTTTGTGGCCCTTCTCCACCAGCTGCATCCCCAGGGCTTCGATGAAGGTGGATTTCCCCACCCCCGGCACGCCCGTAATCCCCAAACGCACCGCCTTGCCGGTCGTCGACAGCAGATGATCGATCAACCGGCCCGCCAGACGGCGGTGTTCCGGATGCTGGCTCTCCACCAGCGTAATGGCCTTGGCCAGGGCACGCCGCTCCTGGTTCTGGACACCATGGAGAATGGCATCGAAATCGGGCAGCATCATCAGCCGGTTACCCTCAGTTTAGGCTTGCTCCAGCGCGTTGAGCACCTTATTGGCAGAGTCCGTGATCGGCGTTCCAGGCCCGAACACCCCCACACAGCCGGCTTCGTAAAGCTGATCGTAGTCGCCGGGGGGGATCACGCCGCCCACCACGACCCGGATGCCCTCGCCACCGGCCGCCTTAAGCGCCTCGACGAGTTGGGGCACCAGGGTCTTGTGACCGGCGGCCAGGCTGGAGGCGCCAACGATGTGAACATCGTTCTCCACGGCCATTTTGGCGGCTTCCTCAGGGGTCTGGAACATGGGACTGATGTCCACATCAAACCCCAGGTCAGCATAGGCCGTCGCGATCACCTTGATGCCGCGGTCGTGGCCGTCCTGGCCCATTTTGGTCAGGAGGATGCGCGGCCGGCGCCCCTGTTTCTCCAGGAATGCCTCGGTACGTTTACGCAGGGTAGCGATGACGCTGTCGTCGCCGAACTCCGCAGCATATACGCCGGAGATGCACTGGGTGGTGGCAACGAATCGACCGAAGGCGCTCTCCATGGCGTCGGAGATTTCACCCACCGTGGCCCGTGCCCGGACCGCGGGTATGCAGGCGGCCAGCAGGTTGTCGCCATTTTCGGCCGCCTGGGTCACCGCTGCCAGGGCGGCGGCAACGGCTGCGTCGTCACGGCTCCCCTTGAGCGCCTTGAGACGGTCAACCTGCTCATCGCGCACCGTCTCGGACACCTCGAGAACCTCCATGGGGCTGTCCTCTTCGATCTGGTATTTGTTCACCCCCACGATCACGTCGAGGCCCTGGTCGATACGGGCCTGTTTGCGGGCGGCCGAGGCCTCGATACGCATCTTGGGCATTCCCGTCTCGATCGCCTTGGCCATGCCACCCAGCGCTTCCACTTCCGCGATGATTTTGCGCGCTTCGGTGATGATACCGTTGGTGAGCGCCTCGATGTAGTAGGATCCCCCCAGCGGATCCACCACGCGGCAGATCTGAGACTCCTCCTGGATGAGGATCTGGGTGTTGCGGGCGATGCGGGCGCTAAAGTCGGTGGGCAGGCCCACCGCCTCGTCGAAGCTGTTGGTGTGCAGGCTCTGGGTCCCACCCAGGGCCGCAGCAAGCGCCTCCAAGGTGGTTCGAATAATATTGTTGTAGGGATCTTGTTCGGTAAGGCTCCAGCCAGATGTCTGCACATGTGTGCGCAACATGGTGGATTTGGGATTCTGGGGATTGAAGGGGCTGATCAGCTCATGCCACAGGAAGCGGGCGGCCCGCAACATGGCGATCTCCATGAAAAAGTTCATCCCAACGCCGAAGAAGAAGCTGAGGCGCGGGGCAAAATCATCGATTTTGAGGCCGGCATCGAGGGCCGCACGCACATACTCCAGGCCGTCGGCCAGCGTGAAAGCGGTTTGAAGGACCGAGTTGGCGCCGGCCTCCATCATGTGATAGCCGCTGATGCTCACTGTGTTGAAGCGCGGCATGTGCTCGCTGCAATAGGCGATGATGTCCGAAACGATGCGCATGGAGGGCTCGGGCGGGTAGATGTAGGTATTGCGGGTCAAGTACTCCTTGAGAATATCATTCTGAATCGTGCCGGAAAGCTTGACCTGATCGACGCCCTGCTCCTCGGCGGCCACGATGTAGCCGGCCATGATGGGCAGAACGGCACCGTTCATGGTCATGGAGACCGACATTTGGTCCAGGGGAATCTGGTCAAAGAGAACCTTCATGTCCTCGATGCTGTCGATCGCCACCCCGGCCTTGCCCACATCGCCGGCCACGCGGGGATGGTCAGAGTCGTAGCCACGGTGGGTGGCCAGATCGAAGGCCACCGAGAGCCCCTTCTGACCAGCGGCCAGGTTGCGCCGGTAAAAGGCGTTGGAATCCTTGGCGGTGGAGAAGCCTGCGTATTGGCGGATCGTCCAGGGACGGCCGGCATACATGGTGGCCATGGGACCGCGGGTGTAGGGGGCGAAGCCGGGCAGACCGCCCACATGTTCGAGCCCCTCAAGATCGGCGGCCGTGTAAAGCGGTTTGACCTGGATCCCTTCCGGGGTGTCCCAGTCGAGGTCCTCCAGGGGGCGGCCTCGTAATTGTTTGGTGGCAAGTTCCTTCCATTGCTGCGGATCGGGATGTTTCGACATGGTGCGCTCCTCCATGGCTGCAAATATTGGTGCCAATCATCACCACAGCGGGTGGCCGGCCACTTTGAAGCGGCAGCGGCCTGTGACCCACCAATGGATGCTGTTGCTAAGGCTGCTGTTGCTAAGGCGCTGGTGCGTCGGGGTTGGTGATGGCCCGCCAGATCATCTCGAAAAGCATGTTGGTCTGGTCGGTCAGACGCCCGTCCTGACCCCGCTGCACCCACATAACAAAGGCTCGCTGGACGGTGCCCAGCATGAAGTCCAATAAAACGCCGGCCCGAACGCGGTTGTTGAGCACCCCCTCGCGCTGGCCGTTGCGCATCACCTCCAGGTAGAGGTTGATCATTTTTTTCTGCTGAAAGGTTTCGTCCGCCATCCAGGTTTTCATCGGCAGGGTCATGAAGATAATGCGGGCCAGACCGGGATTGCGCTCGTAGTAGTCCAACTGCAGCCACAGCACCTTGCGCATCAGCTCCTTCAGATCCTGAATCCCCTGGAGATGGTCGAAGATGCGGTCGGTCAACTCTCCCAGCCAGACATCCACGAAGGCAAAAACCAGACGCTCTTTGCTGCCGTAGTGTTTGTAAATGGTGGTAAAGCTGACCCCGGCCCGCTTGGCCACGTCGCGGATGTTGGCCTTGTGGAAATCGTTGTGGGAGAAGATGTCGAGGACCGCCTGTTCGAGACGCCGATGCACTTCAGCCCGAAGGGGGGTAAACTTTGTTATCTGAGCCTCCATCCAATTTCCCAGCGTATCAGCAGATCCAATATAAATACTTGATAATTATGTTTATATTTATAAGGCAGAGGTCTATGTAAAATACCAATTACACTTGAATGAGGGTATTACGGATCATTATTATTTTATATTATTATTAATAAATACAAACAATTAATTCTATTTTAAGCGGGCAGTTAAGGCTTGTAGAGTAACAATGTTATTTTTATTTGCAGATTAGACCTGAGAAAAACCAGCTGTCAAGCCTTATTTATTGAAGGAGAGGCAGATAATGAAGCGCTTTCACAGAGCGTACTGAGCGAATCGAAGCGGAGAAGGTGGGAACATCGGCACCGTCGGCCCTAAGGCCAAGCAGCATCCCTGTCTAAGGGCACAGCCCTAAATCGGCTGTGCCCTGCACCTGGGATCCTGCGGATCGGAAATGGGGGGCCCACCCACGGGTGGGAGGGCGCCGGCAAGTGGGCCGCTTAGCGCTTGGCCCGCGGTAGAAAGGCGTTCGCTTCCCAAAGGTCGTAATTGGCGCGAAAAGCGCTCAGATCAGCGTAGGCCTCCTTGAACATGGGAGATTGGGAAGCCAGCTCGGCGGCCACGTCCTCCCAGGCCTGCTTGAAGGCCGCCAGCATCTCCTCCGGCCAGTAATGGATAGTGACGCCGCGGTTTTTGACGTTGGTGTTCATCACCTCGGCCTGAATCGCCTCGGTGTAGGCGAAGCTGTCTGCCGTGGCAGCCCGGCACATCATCTCAACAATCATCTGCTGGCTTTCGCTCATGGCGTTCCAGACATCCTTGTTGATGAGGAGTTCGAAGAGGGTCGCCTGCTGATGCCAACCGGGAAAATAGTTGTTCTTGACCACCTTGTAAAACCCCAGGCGAGCATCGATGGCCGGCATGGAGAACTCGGTGGCATCGATGGCCCCCTTCTCCAGGGCGGGGAAAATCTCGCCGCCGGGCAACAGGCTGACCGAGACCCCCAACTTCTGCATCGCCTTGCCGCCCAGGCCGTAGAAGCGCATTTTGAGGCCTTTGAGGTCGTCCAGCGAGACGATGGGATCTTTGAACCAGCCCGAGGTTTCCGGGGCGATGATGCCGCAGGGGATGACGTGAACGTTGAAGCCCGCATCATCGTACATCTTCTGGTAGAGTTGGCGTCCATTGCCGTACCAGATCCAGGCGAGGAACTCACCGGTTTCTGGACCGAAGGGCACGGTGGAGAAGATCGATGCGCCGGGGATCTTGCCTTCCCAATACCCCGAAATGCTGTATCCGGCGTTGACCTTGCCCTTGGAAACCGACTCGAGAATCTCGAAAGGCGCGATCAGCTTGCCCGGCTCGTACACCTTCATGCGCACACTGCCGGCACTGGCAAGCTGGATTCGCTCCTCAACCCACTTAATGGTTGAGCCGAGTCCGGGTAGCGCTGTGGAAAAACAGATCGGCACCTTGAGCAAAACGGGTTTGTCTTTGGCCGCTGCCGGCGTAACAGCGATCAGTAAACCAAGGACCACTACCCAACAGACACACTTCATCAGACGACACTGCATACTTGCCTCCTCGCGAAAATGAAATTAGACGCCAGATCCTTGGCCTGGTGCCGACCAAGCGACCCCGCGTGGTCTCCGGGTCCATGCGCCCTGGTTGGGCGGTCCTGACCCATACACCGATGCACCCAAATTGCGCAGTACCCTTCGGGTAACTGCGGTAACAGCCCTGGCATAAATTGGTGCAATTAATAGACCAATTGCCCACAAACCCAAGGACGAAGGCGCCACGGCAGGGTATCGGACTGCATCCGCTTGGCGGTAGGACCGGCAGCCCGGGGAAGCCCCTTGCACGAGATGCGATGAAAAAAGGTAGCGTCGGCGGGGCAAAACCTGTATCAAAATGGCGACGTGTCGCCATTTTGATACAGATCGTCATGGCCCCTACCCCATCATTCTATTTTTGCGGAGGCTTCAAAATGCCAGCAGTTCAAGCTCTGGACCTTTTCAGCCATGAGCGGATGGAAACCCAACTGGAGCTGTTTAGGGGGATATTCGACGGCCTTCCCACCGGCTGCCTGATTACCGATGCAAAGGGCATCATCCTTTACATCAACAAACCCTATGGCCGCTTCCTCGAGGTGGATCCCGAGGCCTGTGTCGGACGGCACTGCACGGCGATCGTCCCCAATACGCGTATGCATCTGGTGGCGGCGAGCGGCCGGGCAGAGATGTATAAGACACAGCGCATCAAAGGTCAGCTCCTCGTGGTGCACCGGATCCCGATCAAAAAAAGAGGCAGCGTATTGGCCGTGTTCGGCCTCGTCATGTTTAGCGATGTGAAAGAGGTGGAGGGCCTGGCCAAGAAGCTCTCCATCCTTGAAACCAAGGTGAAACTCTATGAAAAGGAGCTCCTCGCCCTGCGCTCGACCCGCTACACCCTGGACAGCATTGTCTCTAAAAGCCGTGTCATGGGAGAGCTCAAGAAGGTGGCCCGAAGAGCGGCGGCGAGCGCATTCCCGGTCCTCATCACGGGGCAGAGCGGCACGGGCAAGGAGCTCTTCGCCCAAGGCATCCACCAGGCCTCCGACCGCCGCGTCTATCCTTTCGTCAGAATCAATTGCGCCGCCATCCCCAGGGAGCTGCTGGAATCGGAGCTTTTCGGGTATGAGAAAGGCGCCTTCAGCGGGGCGCGACGGGGGGGCAAACCGGGTAAGTTCGAACTGGCCCACAAGGGCACCATCTTTCTCGACGAGATCGGCGATCTACCCATGGAGATGCAGCCCAAACTTCTGCGGGTGTTGGAGGAGAAGGAGGTGGAGCGGTTGGGGGGACGCGTGCCCATTCGAACCAACTTCCGCCTCATTGCGGCCACCAATCAAGATCTAGGCGAGATGATCGCCAAAGGGCATTTTCGCCAGGATCTCTATTACCGGCTGAACGTCATCCGAATCGCCATTCCACCCCTGCGCGAGCGGCGGCCGGACATTCTGCCCATCGCACGGCATCTTCTGCGCCATGCTGCGGAGGAGAGCACCCTTGACGAGATCGGCCTTTCGGAAAGCGCGGGAAAAGCGCTGACCGCCTATACGTGGCCGGGCAATGTGCGGGAACTGGCCAATGCCCTCAATCGCGCCCTGGCCGCCATGGCGAGCGACAGCGACCAGATTGAGATCCACCACCTGCCCTTTCAGCTCACCCGCCGACCCCAAACCGCACCGGGCAGCCGCCCACCCGGAATCCGCCAGATTCAGGCCACTGCCGAAAAGGAAGCGATTACCAGTGCCCTTGCCCAGGCGGGCAATAACAAGACCATCGCCGCACGTCTCCTGGGCATCCACCGCACGCACCTATACAAGAAAATGAAACGACACGGAATTGCCCCCTGACGATGCGGCCGGCAATGTCGCCGATTTGATACACTTGGCGCTCAGTCAGCGAGACCCATGACGGCGTCTGCAAAGATGCGGGCATCCATGGGACGGGGGGCTGTGGGGATGACGGGTGTGAAGCCCATCTGATCGAGAATGTGCCCTTGAATGTCGACGCCCGGTGCAACCTCCTCCAACACCATGCCCTCTCGCCCCAGACGGAACACGCAGCGTTCGGTGATATATAGGACCGGTTGACGCCGCTCCAGGGCATATTGTCCACTGAAGGTGATATGTTCCACCGCTTCGACAAACTTCCGCACACGGCCCTCCTGTTCGATGCACAGTTGGCCGTTCGCGAGCCGTACTTTCAGTCCACCGGCGGTGAAGGTCCCCAGGAACACCACCGCACGGGCATTTTGGCTGATATTGATGAAACCACCGGCACCGGTCAACTTGGGCCCGAACTTGCTCACGTTGAGATTTCCGCGGGCGTCCGCCTGGGCCAGTCCCAAAAAGGCCAGATCCAGGCCGCCACCGTCATAGAAATCGAACTGGGAAGGCTGATCGATGAGCACCTCGGTGTTGGTAGCGGCGCCGAAACTGAGGCCGCCGGCCGGAATCCCGCCGATGACGCCGGGCTCGGTGGTCAGCGTCATATGGCCGCCGATGCCCTCCTCATTGGCCACCAGAGCGACCCCTTCGGGCATGCCGATCCCAAGGTTGACCACACTGTCCGGTTGCAGTTCGAAGGCCGCCCGTCGGGCGATTATCTTGCGGGGCCCCATCTCCATGGCGGGCAGGCTTTCCAGCGGCACCCGCACCTCCCCGCTGAAACCCGGGTTGTAAACCTCGCCGAAGGTCTGCCAATGATGGGCCGGCTCGGCCACCACCACGGCGTCCACGAGGATGCCGGGAATCTTGATCAACCGCGGGTTGAGGCTGTGACGCTCGGCGATGCGCTCCACCTGTGCGATCACACGTCCGCCGGAGTTTTTGGCGGCCATGGCCATGGCTTGAACCTCAAGGGTCAGCGCCTCACGCTCCATGGTGACATTGCCGAAGCTGTCCGCCGTCGTCCCCCGGACCAGGGCCACGTCGATGGGAAAGGTCTTATATGCCAGATAGGATTTTCCGTCGAACTCGATGCGCTCTACCAACTCTTCGGTGGTGCAGGTGTTGATCTTGCCGCCGCCATGCTTGGGGTCGACGAAGGTTTCCAGGCCCACCGTCGTGATGGTGCGCGGCTTACCGGCGGCGATGTCGCGATACAGATGGGCAATGACGCCCTGGGGCAAATTGTAGGCCTCGATCTTGTTGTCCAGGGCCAATTGCTGAATGGCCGGCACAAGTCCCCAGTGGCCGCCAACGACGCTGCGAATCAAACCATCGTGGCCGAGATGGTTCAATCCACGCCCTTGGCCGTCGCCCTGGCCAGCGGCATAGACCAAACGCAATGCTGTGGGTCCCCCTTCCGCGAGATAACGCTCCTCCAGAGCGATGGCCAACGCCTCGGGAAAACCGGTCCCCACAAACCCGCCGGTGGCGATGGTATCGCCATCCTGAATTAATTTGACGGCTTCAGGGGCCGACATCAGCTTGGTCTCTTTCCCGGCAACTCTGCTTGCCTGCATGGCCCTCCCTTTCCAGCGCTCACACGCCTGTCGATGATTTGCAAACCGGTCCCCCATGGAAAAGCGGGGAATGGACAGCGCATAATTTAGCAATTTCGATGCCGCTGATCCCTCCTCTCCGGTTCCTCGGGAACAGCGTATAGAAAAGCCGCCCTGACCGTCGAGCGGTCAGGACGGCTTACCCAATGGGCCGATAGTAGCATTCAGGCCAACTTAACGTTCACACAGCTCCACGAGAACACCGCCCGTGGCTTTGGGATGCAGGAAGGCGATCTTGGCGCCGCCGGCCCCGTGACGCGGTGACTCGTCGATCAGCCGAACGCCCTTCTCCTTGAGCTCGGCCAGAGCAGCCTCGATGTCGGCCACCCGGAAGGCCACATGCTGGATCCCCTGCCCCCGCTTTTCGATATACTTTGCGACCGGCCCGTCAGGTGAGGTGGATTCGAGCAATTCCACCTCGCTCTCACCGACTGGAAAAAATGCAGTGGTCACCTTCTGGGCCTCGACCGTTTCAGTACCCTCGAAACCGAGTCCAAGCACGTCGGACCAAAAATTCTTACCATCATCGATACTGTTGACGGCGATACCGAGATGATCGATTTTGAGAATCTCCATCCTAACCTCCTCTGATGACGTTATTTGAATTTATCCATAACCCGTTTAAAGCCCGCGAGGGCATTGACAATGACGGTATCCTCCACGCAGAAGGCGATCCGGAAATGGCCGGGTCCGGCAAATCCGCTGCCGGGCACCACCAGGATCAGCTCCTCCTGGAGAGCGCGAACAAAGGCCACATCATCGGCGATGGGTGTCCGGGGAAAGAGGTAGAAGGCACCGGCCGGTGTTTCGAATTCATAACCAGCCGCTGCGAGGCCATCACAGAGCAGGTCGCGTTTGTGTTTGTAGGCCCCGATATCCACACTCTGCCCCTGAAGACAACTGACCACGCGCTGCATGAGGGCTGGCGCATTGACGAATCCCAGGATGCGGTTGGCCAGGGTCATGCCCGCCAGCAGATCGCGGTGATGGGTTGCCTGGGGATTGACGGCCGCAAAGCCGATCCGCTCTCCGGGGATAGAGAGATCTTTGCTATATGAGGTGGCCAGGATACTGTCCTGATAAGCGGTGAATACGCTGGGCACCTCCACGCCCCCAAAAACGATCTTACGATAGGGCTCATCGCTGAGCAGGTAGATCGTCCGATCCAATTCCGCACTCTTGCGCCGCAGCAGCTTTCCCAGCGCATCCAGGGCCTCGCGCGAATATATACGCCCGGTGGGATTGTTGGGTGAGTTGATGAGCACCGCCTTGGTTTTGGCACCGATGGCGACCGCCAGGGCGTCCAGGTCCAGGTCGAAGTTGGAACGCGTGGGCACCATTTTCAGGCGGCCGCCGTGGTTGTCCACGTAAAAATTGTACTCCACGAAGCAAGGGGTCGGCACGATCACCTCGTCACCGGGATCGATGAGGGTTTTGAGGATCACGTTGAGGGCCCCGGCGGCGCCGCAGGTCATGAGGACATCTGCTTCGGATACGGCGACACCCTGCTCCTCAGACAGGTAAGTGGCAATAGACCGGCAGACCTGGGGATAACCGGCCTGGGGCATGTAGCAATGACCATCTGGACCGCAGGTGACCACTACCTCCTGCAGGGTCTGGTTAAAACTCTCCGGCGGCGGTAAATTGGGGTTCCCGAGACTGAAGTCGAAGACCTTGTCGGCGCCGTGTTGGGCCTTGAGCCGGGCGCCCTCCTCAAACATCTTCCGAATCCAGGAAGATTTTTCCATAAATGCGTTGATCTTGGTGGCAATGGTCATGGGGCGCATCTCCTCTGCGGAATTGGGGAGCTGGTTCACCAGTGGCGCTTGCGGTCAGAACAACTGCCCCCTGCATAGGCCCAAACCCGCCAAAGATCAAGCGTCCATTCGCGACACCACCCTCACCGAGGGCCGTCGCAGGCGCAAGGAAACAGGCGTACGCCGTCCCATGCGATCGAAGGCTGCCCCAGCGAAACGACAAAAAAAGGTGGCCGGATGGGCACAGGTCATCCGGCCACCATAAGGGTTTCGTCAACGGCCAAGGTCAACAATGGCCGCTATTGGGGATTTAGGTTCTGGCCCTTCCGAAGCCGATGGTGTTGAGCACCTCGGCCATCTTTCCCAGAATCGCCGGATCGTCGATGGTGGCCGGCGTCTTCCAAGGCGTGTTGTCGGCCATCTTCTGGATGGTGCCCCGGAGAATCTTCCCCGAGCGTGTTTCGGGCAGACGCTTGACCACCTGCTAATCCCATCCCAGTACGGCCTTGGTGGGCGAGCCGTACTTGACCGCATGGCGTGCAGCCCCATGCAATTGGCCGCAATGGCCCAGCCAGTCTCGGTCTGCCACCAATGGTCGATGACCGGTACCTTTAGATGGGTCTCTGACCACCGGACTGTCGTAGATCAGGGCGACATTGTCACCGCGCCCTTCGGCCACATGCAGGTCGAGAGCGTTGTAGCAGGTGTTGGGGGTTCCGACAGCGAACCAGCGGTAAAACGGCTTGTTGCTGTCGTCCAGCACCTTGTCCCTTTTGCGGTACCAGTAGCACTGCTCAGCGGCTTCGGCCCAAAACGCTTCTGGATCCTTAAGGGAGCGCACGTAGGCGCTTTCATATGCGGTTGTCATTTCCGCTCTTCTGACAGGGGTCTTTAAACCAGATCAACGCCGTCTGAAATCGAGGCGTTGCCATTGCGGATATCTTAGCGGCGCGGCTCAGAGAGGAGGCCCAGGGACTGGCCTCCTCCAGCGGATGGTCCTTGGGGGTGGCGGATGTCGGATCAACTTGCCGCCGTCCAGGGGGGCTGTCGCAGCAGGACAGGCCGCTGAACGGCGGCAGCATGCAAGCGGTCAGGAGACAGCGCGGGCGGGCCTCAGGTCGATCTCTCTCGGTTTGGGCTCAATCCAGGGTTTACCAACCGGGAGGACGTCGTGGCCGAACACCTGGAGATAGATGACATGGGCCATCATATACCAGGCCGAGGCGGCGCAGAGCATCAATTCGTAGGCGGCCACCTTGGTCAGCCAGGGATAACCGAAGTGGGCCAAATCCAGTAGGATGAAACCGATCAGCAGCAGGGTGAAGGTCAGGCCCATGGCGCCGTGGATGCGCATGGCCGGAATCCACAGGATGAAGGTGTACAGGGTCCAGACCACCAGGAACCAGCCCACATCGGTCCCGCTGGAGGTGTAGATGCCGAAATGGTTCAGCAGGAAAATCACGCCCAATGAGATCCAAAACGCCCCATAGGAGACAAAGGCGCTAAAACCAAAGTTATTGTTGCACTTGAACTCCTGGAACCCGGCGATCATCTGTGCCCCGCCGCCGAAGACCAATGCCAGGGCAACAATGGGCCCGAGGCCACACCAGCCTGCGTTGTGGAACTGCAGAATCATCGTGGTGAGACCGAAAGCCGCGAGACCCACTACCGCCGGATTGCCGAGCTGCTGCTGATTTGCCATTACACCCTCCTTGATGCGTTCGGCCCTTAAAGGGGTCATCCCTTAAGGGGTTCATCTGCTGATCCGAATGATCAGCCTGCCGAGTGATGCCTTTGCGCCGCCTGTCGACGTCAAAGCACCCTCTTTGCGGTGCATTGGTGTGCGTACCGCCCATCATGGGGCCGGCGCCGCCGCCATCGACCAAATGTGGCTCCAAGGCGGCATCGACCGTGGCCGTGATCACGGTAGGGGGAGGGAGAAGGGAGCGTTTTGCGGAGAAACTCTCCCTTCCCTTCATCCCATCGAGGCGGGCCATTGGCCAACGTCATCAGCAACGCCCATGCCAGGCCAAGCAGGACATGGCATAAAAACAATTATAACAATGTATTAGAGGCTATTTTGGCGATAATTAATGGGAACTGCATTCAGCAGGCTTTGGGGCATTATTGTCTCAGAGCCTGAGGAAAACAGATATAACTATCTATATTTGTTGATTTTGTTGAATTGGGTCGAATAGTTCTCAATTCGGGTCTAATCGATCCCGTGCGCTTTGATTTTCCGAAATAGGGTGCGGCGGTCCACTCCCAGGCGGCGGGCGACCCGGGAGCGGTGCCAATGGTGGGCGGCGAGCATTCGCTCTATGTAGCGTTTCTCAAACGCACGCATCACGTCGGCGAGACGCGGTGAGGCGCTCTGGGCATCGGGCCAGTCGGCCGCCAGGGCTTGCGTCAAAGGGCCGCCTTCGAGACCGTGTCCGGTCGGCTGGGTGCTTTCGCGTGGGGGGGGGACACTGACGGGGATCGGCAGCTCTTTCAGGGTGACATACCGGTGGACGGCGTTCTGAAGTTCCCGAACATTGCCCGGCCAGTCATGGCGCATCATGGACTGGATGACGGTATCGGGGAGGGTGGCGGGGGCACCATCCTCCGTGAAGAGCGCCAGGAAATGGTGGGCCAGCAGCGGAATGTCGGCGCGGCGCTCTCGCAGGGGCGGCAGGTGAACGGGGATGATGTGGATGCGGTAGTAAAAATCGCGCCGAAAGAGGCCCTGGTGCATCTGGGCCGCCAGGTCGCGGTGGGTGGCGGCGATGATGCGCAGATCGGGTGTGATGACGGCGTGGCTGCCGATGGGGGAGTAACCACCGCCGTCGATGGCCCGCAGCAACTTGACCTGCATGGAGAGCGGCAGCTCCCCGATCTCGTCCAGAAAGAGGGTGCCCTGGTGGGCGGCATCGAGGAAACCGGGCTTGTCCATCTGGGCGCCGGTGAAAGCCCCCTTGCGGTAACCAAAAAACTCGCTCTCCAATAGATTCTCGGGAATCGCACCGCAGTTCACGGTGACAAAACGCTGCCCCCCGCGCCGGCTGAGGTCGTGGATGGTGCGGGCAACCAACTCTTTACCGGTGCCCGATTCCCCGTAGACGATGACGTTGGCGGATGATTCGGCCGCTTTGAGGATGTTGGTATACACCGTCTGCATGGCCGCGCTCTTGCCAACGATTTCGCCGAAGCGCAGCCGTCCTTTGAGAGAGGAGCGCAGGCGGTCGGTCTGGGCTCTGAGTTCGGCTTCGCTGCGCTTGAGGCTCTCTTCGGTCTGTTTTCGGTCGGTAATATCCATCACAATTATCTGCGCGCGAACCGCCCTGCCCGCCGCCGCGCCCATCGGGGTATGGATGGCATAGAACCAGCGTTCCGGGCTGACCGCATCCGTCGGACGACAAAACTCGTAGCGCTGCGTCTGCCCCCCGAAGACCGCCATGTTGGGGCACCAGGTGCAGGGCCCGCTGCCCTGGTAGATCGCGGCGTAGCACGCCTCGCCGGTGGCATCGCGGCCGATGGTCTCCGCCAGGCGCCGATTCATGAACTCGATGCGGTAATCGGCATCCACCGTGTAAATGAAGCCCTCGAAAAGGGCGATCACCTCCCGCAGGCGCCCCTCGCTGTGCCGCAGCGCCTCCGCCATCTGGTGGCCTTTGGTAATCTCCGCTTGAAGCCGCTGGTTGGTTTCCTCGAGCTGGCCCGTGCGTTCCCGCAGTGCCTTGGTGCGCTCGGTGACGGCCGCCTCAAGCCCCTCACGGTAGCGGCGGTTTTCATGAACCAGATTGCGTTGATCCAATCCCCGTCTGACGGCGTTTTCCAGAACGGCCATGTCAATAATGGGCTTGGCGATGAAGTCGAACGCACCCAGTCGCAAGGCGGCGACGGCATCCTGCATGCCGCCGGCACCCGTAACGACGATGACGGGGACATC
>JAAUYD010072608.1_pt1 | contig 91641 bp, 70 predicted proteins | sample 7278101 | NCBI WGS metagenome assembly JAAUYD01 (sample SAMN14350128, study PRJNA611818) | marine sediment metagenome | isolation source: surface marine sediment (0.6m) | place: French Polynesia: Moorea | collected 2018-08
CATCATGGCGAGCATCGACATCTACGAACCGGTGCGCGGCTACTACATTCCCTATCATTGGGGCACGACGGGCTACGCCTGGAACGTCGACATGATCCGCGAGCGCCTGCCCGATCACCCGATGGACAATGGTGACCCGATCTTCGATCCCGAAACAGTCGCCAGACTGCAGGACTGCGGTGTGTCGCTGCTGGACGGCACGACCGACCTCATCCCGATGACCCTGGCCTATCTTGGCCGGGACCCAACCAACCTGAGCGCCGAGAACATCCAGGCTGCCCAGGACCATCTGTTGACGGTGCGGCCGCTTATTCGCTACTTCAGCAATCAGAAGATGATGTCGGATCTGCCCAACCGGGAGGTCTGCGTGGCGATGAGCTGGTCGGGTGATTACGCGCAGGCTGCGCGCCGTGCCGCTGAGGCCGGCATCGACATTGAGCTGCGCTACACGCTACCGATAGAAGGATCGGGCCTCTGGATCGACGGGCTGTATATCCCATCCGATGCGCCGCATAAGGACAATGCCTATCTATTCATCGATTTTCTGATGCGGGCCGACATTGCGGCAGCAAACGCCAACGCGTCCTACTACGCCAACGCCAACCGCGCGTCCTGGGAGCTCACTTTGCCCGAGATCCTCAGCAACCCGTCGATCTATCCGGACGAGGAAACCTGGAAACGCATGTACCCGATCCCATCGCCGGCGCCGAAGGAAGAGCGCACGTTGACGCGCGCTTTCGCGCGTGTGAAGAGCGGCCTGTGAAGGACTTTGTTCGCATTCGGGGTGTCACCAAGAAGTTCGGCGATTTCGTCGCCGTCGACAATGTCGACCTCGATATCGAACAGGGCGAGCTCTTCTCGATTCTCGGCGGCTCGGGTTGCGGCAAGACGACCTTGCTGCGCATGCTGGCTGGCTTCGAGGTACCGACCAAAGGCACGATCGAAATTGACGGCGTCGATGTGACGAATCAGCCGCCCTACGAACGCCACGTCAACATGATGTTCCAGTCCTACGCGGTGTTTCCGCACATGACGGTCGAGCAGAACATCAGTTACGGCCTGCGCAAGGAGAAGACGCCGAAACAGGAGATGGAGCGGCGCGTACGGCGCATGCTCGAACTCGTGCAGCTACGGCAGTTCCGCGACCGCAAGCCTGACCAGTTGTCGGGCGGACAACGTCAGCGGGTCGCACTAGCCCGCGCACTGATCAAGCGACCAAAGGTACTTTTGCTCGACGAGCCGCTAGCTGCGCTCGACAAGAAACTGCGCGAGCATACCCAGTTCGAGCTCATGAACATCCAGGACGAGACCGGCATCACGTTCGTCGTCGTAACCCACGACCAGGAAGAAGCTATGACCCTGTCGTCGCGTATCGCGGTTATGGATCACGGGCACTTCCAGCAGGTTGGCACGCCCAAGGAGATCTACGAGTTCCCAACCAACCGTTTTGTCGCTGAGTTCATTGGCACGATCAACACCTTCAGCGGACGCGTTGCGGCGATCGCCGAGGGTGGCATCAAGGTCTACTCGAAGGAGATCGACGCGACGCTGACCGCGATCGGCAAACAGCTTGTCGAGGAGGGTCAGGAGATCGATATCGCCGTGCGTCCGGAAAAAATCTTCGTTAGCAAGGAAAAGCCCGACGAGGATGATGTCGTATGCCTTCCGGGCATTGTCGACGACCTTGGCTATCTCGGTAACCGTTCGCTGTACCGCGTGCGTCTCGAAGACGGCAAGATTGTGCAGGTCAGCTCGCAGAACCGGCGGCGATCGATCACGCGCTTCCTCGAGTGGGAAGACAAGGTCTGGATCTGGTGGCGTCCCCGCAGCGCCGTGGTACTGCTGGACTGATCATGACCTGGCGCAAGGTTGCTATCGCGGTTCCCTACCTCTGGCTGCTGGTGTTCTTTCTCGCGCCATTCGCAATCATCTTCAAGATCAGCCTGGCCGATCCGATCATCGCGCAGCCGCCTTTTTCGGAATCCGTGTCGGCCGACAACTTCGCGTTTCTGCTGACCGACAAACTGTACGCCTTTACCTACATGCGCTCGGTCCTGATCGCGGGCGCGTCCACGCTGCTCTGCCTGGCACTCGGCTTTCCGATGGCCTATGCCATTGCGCGTGCCAATGCGACCACGCGCAGCCTCCTGCTGTTACTGATCGTATTGCCGTTCTGGATCTCGTTCCTGCTGCGTGTGTATGCCTGGATGGGGCTGCTGAACAACTACGGCGTCATCAATAATTTGCTGATGTGGCTGGGCCTTATCGATCAGCCGATCCAGCTGATGTACACGGACCTCGCGATCTTTATCGGCATGACCTATAGCTACCTGCCGTTCATGATCCTGCCCTTGTACGCGACGCTCGAACGCATGGACCTCGACCTCGTCGAGGCTGCGCAGGACCTCGGCGCATCGCCATCACGCGCTTTCTGGGATGTAACCTGGCCGCTCGCCAGCCCCGGTGTCATCGCCGGCTGCCTGCTCGTATTCATCCCGGCGATGGGCGAGTACGTAATCCCCTACCTGCTGGGTGGCTCGGAGTCGCTGATGATTGGCCGCGTGCTGTTTGACGAATTCTTCGTCAATCGCGACTGGCCGCTGGCGTCCGCCGTCGCAATCGTTCTGCTGCTGTTGCTGATCATCCCGATCATGATGCTGCAGCGTTACCAGGCGCGTGACACGGAGAGCACCTCGTGAACGGCCAGTCGCGCTTTCTGATCTCGGTGCTCGCCTTCGGCTACGCGTTTCTCTACGTACCGCTCGCGCTCGTGATCGTCTATTCCTTCAACGACTCGGCAATCGCCACGGTCTGGGGCGGCTTTTCGGTACGTTGGTACGCCGAGCTCTTCCGCAATGACCAGGCCCTCGAGGCGCTGTTCCTGAGCTTGCGAATCGCGTTTACGTCCGCGACGCTCGCGATGCTTCTCGGCACCATGGCCGGACTGGCGCTCGCGAGGTTTCGGCGCTTCAAGGGCCGCACGCTCTTCTCCGGCATGATCACGTCACCCATGGTTATGCCCGAGGTCATTACCGGTCTTTCCCTGCTGTTGCTGTTCGTGACGCTGCAACAACTGACCGGATGGCCAGGGCAACGCGGCTTCACGACAATCGCGATCGCGCACACCACGTTCTCTATGGCCTATGTCGCCATCATCGTGCAGTCACGCCTGATGTCGATGGACGAGTCGCTCGAGGAAGCGGCGATGGATCTCGGCGGTCACCCGCTGCGCGTCGTCTTCGATATCACGTTGCCGCTGATCGCGCCGGCGATGATCGCTGGCTGGTTGCTCGCGTTCACCCTGTCGCTCGATGACCTCGTCATCGCGAGCTTTGTCTCCGGGCCTGGTGCAAGCACGCTGCCGATGTACATTTTCTCGAAAGTTAAGCTCGGGATATCGCCGGACATCAACGCACTGGCGACGCTGATCATTTTGTTCATCAGCGTCGGGGTACTGATCGCCTGGATGGTCGCGCGGCGACGGACATCTACGGGCGACTGAGCTCCGCGAGAATCCACTCGATAAAGACGCGCTCTTCCTTTTCCATGCCCGAAAACGGTCCGGGTTGATAGTACTTTGAGTGCACGCCTTTGGAGTTATTGACGATGATCTCTTTGTCGGAAATCGTCGTTACATCCCATAACCAGGTCAGCTCGTCGACATCGTAGTCCCTGCCTTCCTCGGCATCGCCGCGAACCATCCAGTAGATCTCGCACTTCGAACTGTCATGGCCTGTTGGCGTAAACACGTAGGCTACGATGTGATCGCTGTACGCCAGCATGAAAGAGAACGGCCCGAAATTGAAATCGGAGGCGCCCTTGTCATAGCCTTTCAGCTCGCCGAGCAATGGCGCAACGGGTTGCCCGTCACGGCTGCCGGTGACGTACTTGTCGAACAGCGCGGTGCGGCTGTAGCCATAGCCCATTTCGCCTTCCGGTGCGGCGGTATCGACACAGTCGATATCGATGTCACGAAGACCGCAGGCCGGCATTGCGTCGATCATCTTCTGCTGCACACGATCGCGCTTCTGATCGTCGAGCATCAGCGTGTGCATGCGCGCGTACTCGGGGTGCGCCGTGGCACAGTGATAGCACTCCTGGTAGTTCTCGATCGAGAGCTTCCAGTTCGCCGGTATATCGTAGGTTTTTTGCGCTGCGACCTTGAGGTTCTCGAAGTCGAACATGGCCATGGGTTCTGCCAGGTCGCGCCGGCAGGCGTCGAGCGACAAGGGCTCATCGGTAAAGCAGACAAAGATCAGTCCATGGACAACACCGATAGACACGGTCTTGAGCGAGTGCGCCGCCATATCGAAATCGTCGGGCATATCGCGTGCGGCAAACAGCTTGCCGTCGATGTCGTACATCCAGCCGTGGTAGGGACACGAGAACTTGTCGACATGGCCTTTGTCTTCGAGACACACAAGCGAGCCCCGGTGCCGGCAAACATTGGCAAACGCGTTGAGTTCACCGTCACTGCCCCGCACGATGATGGCCGACTCACCCGCAACGTTCAGAACGCGGAAGTCTCCGGGTTCCGGTAGCTGCGCGACATGGCCCGCAAAAACCCAATGGCGGTAGATGATGCGTTCAAGTTCCAGCTCGTAGATCGTGGGATCGGTGTAGAAGCGCTGGTCGAGTGAATACCCCTGCTTCTGGCTCGCAATCAGTTCCGCAATCGAACGGTGATCTTCTCTAAAGACGGCACTCATGGGATTAATTTCACACTGTGAAACAAGCGTTTAGGATTGTTGTTACGATAGCACAGCTTCTTTTGAGGGTACTCGGGGCGTGCTGTGAACGGCAGGCACATAGCGACATTTGCATTACTCGTCGTGCTGGTCATCGGCTGCACTCGCGACGCCCCACTGACTGTTTCCACGCAGCTTATTGCGAATGCCGTTATCCACGACGGCTCCGGCAACGAGCCATTCTATGGCGCTCTCCGATTCGATCCTGGCACTGGTCGAATTGTGGATGTTGGCGATCTGACTGCCATGGCCGGCGAAATCGTGATCGACGCAAAAGGCCTTGTCCTCGCCCCGGGCTTTATCGACCCCCACAGTCACCACGACGAAGACTATGACCGGTATCGCCACATGCCCGGCGTGCTTAGCCAGGGGGTAACAACAATCGTGCGGGGCGTCGACGGCAGCAGCCAGTTCGAATCCGTCACCGAGTTCATCGAGAAGTTCGGCGCTTCGCCGGCCGCGGTCAACATGGCTTCGTTATCGCCGCACGGTTTCATACGCAGGAAAATCATGGGCGACGATTACCGACGTCATGCGACGGATGATGAGATCGAGTCAATGGCGAAGCTCGTTGAGGCGGATATGCAGGCTGGCGCTATCGGTATGTCGACCGGCCTCGAATATGAACCGGGCATCTACTCCGAGACCGGCGAACTCATCGCTCTCTCGAAACTCGTCGCAGAGTACGGCGGTATTTATCACAGTCACATTCGCGACGAAGATGACCTCATATTCGAGGCGATTGACGAAATCATCCGCATCGGGCTGGAGGCAGATTTGCCCGTTCACGTCACTCACGTGAAGCTGGCCGATCGATTTTTCTGGGGAATGACTGACAAACTGCTCGAGAAGCTCGACGATGCCCGACGAAAGGGCGTGACGGCCACAGCCGATATTTATCCTTACGAACGCTGGGCGTCGAACTTCGCAGTTTTGTTTCCGAAGCGGGACTATACGGATCGCGAAGCGGGTCGAATCGCGCTTGAACGCGCGGCCGCGGCAGAAGACATACTGATAACCCACTACCCGGCAAATCCCGACCTTGTCGGCATGACGGTCGATGAGGTTGCGAAAAGCAACGGTCGTGACGCTATTACGACACTGCTTGAACTGTCTGCAAATGCCGATGCGCACCGTCGCACGACAAGTAACGACTCTGGCATCATCGCGCGCGGCATGACCGATGCAGACATAGAGGCATTCATGCAGTGGCCATACATGGGCATCGGTTCCGACGGCTGGCACGGCGACCACCCGCGCGGCTATGGCTCATTTCCACGTGTTCTCGGGCGTTTCGTTCGCGAAAGCGGCATCATGTCTCTGCCGAAGGCTATTCACAAAATGACGGGGCTCAATGCCGACGCAATCGGTATTCGGGATCGCGGGCGAATCGTCGGGGGCAACTTCGCCGATCTCGTTTTATTTGACGCTGACGCCATCATCGATAACGCGACTATGCAGTACCCAACGGCCATGTCGTCGGGAGTCGAGATGGTCTGGGTCAATGGCAAGCTTGCGTTCGCAAACGGCAAACCAACTGAAGCATTTGCCGGACAGATCGTCAGTCGCGCAGAATAACCCCTGTATGCGCGAGCACTACGAGAATGTCATGGCGTTGCTCGATGACCGGCGGCCCCGATCACCGGTCTATTGTGTGTACCCGCATGTCTACGAGGAGGCGGGCCGCCATTTTGTAGACGGCTTCCCGGGCCGCGTACTGTACGCAGTTAAGGCAAACAACGAACCGCTCGTCATCAGAGCATTGCACGCAGGGGGCGTGCGGCATTTCGACTGCGCCTCGCTACAGGAGATTGGTCTAGTCAGATCAGTGATTCCCGGCGCGGCCTGCTACTTCATGAATCCGGTGCGGCTAATAGGGGACGCTGCCAAGGCACAGGGACTCCATGACACGCGGCATTTCATGATCGACCATGCGCCCGGGCTCGAACCACTGTTGGACGAAATCGATGCACGTCGCTCTGTCATCTTCGCTCGCATGGCCGTCAGCCATCATTCTGCGATGGTCGACCTGTCATCGAAATTCGGGGCCCCACCCGATGACATGCCCGGACTGCTACAGGCTATCCACGAATCAGGCGCCGAGGCCGCGCTGGCCTTTAACGTAGGCACCGGTGTCACCGAACCGGAAGCTTATCTTTACGCGATGGGCCTCGCACAAGAGGTACTCGCGAATACGCCCTTCCCTGTGCGGCTGCTCGATATCGGAGGTGGCTTCCCGCGACCGTACCCTGGTTACCCGGTGCCGCCACTCGACGAGTTCTTCTCGGCGATACGCGGTATCCGGCATGAGCTGCCTCTCGCCGAAAACAGCGAGATCCTCGCCGAACCGGGTCGTGGCCTGAGCGCACCCGGCCTGTCCGCCGTGACGCAAGTGCTGCTGCGCAAGGAAGATCGGCTCTATCTGAATGACGGCATGTATGGCGCCTTCTGGGAGCTACGCTTTAAGGGACACGTCCGCTATCCGGCAAAAACCTACCGCGATGCGGCGCCGCTCGGCGGCAAACTACGATCGTTCAGGCTATTTGGGCCAACCTGCGATTCCAGCGACGAGCTACCGGGAACAGTCGAGCTGCCAGCGGACATCGACGTTGGCGATTTCATCGAATTCGGCAGCATCGGTGCTTACAGCCTGAGTGGCAAAACCGATTTCAACGGGTTTCAAAGCGACGACGTTGTGACAGTAACGTCACCGGACGCCCTGCCACCTGCATAGACTGCGCTGCCTGAAAGGTCTACTCGCCCGTGCGCAGGTAGCTGCTGCGGTAACGGATAAGGGGCTCGGATTCGCGCTCGTCAAACCGCAGTACGCGCCCCACGATGATCTTGTGATCGCCGCCCTCGTAGATGTGCTCCGTACGACACTCGAAACTGGCTGCATAGTCCGGCAGGATCGGCGAGCCATGCCGCCCCTCGCGGCAGTCCAGTCCGTCAAACTTGTCGACGCCCCTGGTTGCGAACAGATCCGACAACTGCTCCTGGTGCTTTGCGAGAACATTGACCGCGAAATACTCGGCATTGATAAATGCATCGTAGCCGTGCGCGTTGTGCGCGATGCTCCACAGCACAAGCGGCGGCTCCAGCGATACCGAGCTGAAGCTGCTTATCGTCATGCCGATGCGCTCCCCTTTCTCATCGAGAGTCGTCGCAACGGCGACGCCGGTTGCAAAACAACTCAGCGCGCGGCGAAATTCGCCGAGGTCTAGCTCCGGCTCTTGAATGTCGGTCAATTGGGTGCTCCCTTCGAAGCGGCTAAGAGTATCATGCTGCTGGTAATTTCCGGGCGGCGCGCATGTATCATTATGTCACTGATAAAGGAGCGCCTATGTCCCTGAGATACGTTGTGCCGTGTTCTGGTGTAATGCTGGCACTGCTGCTGTGCCTACCGGCGCATGCCGACTACTTTGCCGATGCCGAACGAGCCTTCGAGCACGTGCTTGCCGACGACTATGAAAAAGCTGGGGCAGCCCTCGGTGCGCTCTACGATTCCACAACCGCGGAAGAGGCATACGTCATTGGTCATTTCTTCCGTGTTGGCGAGCGACCGGAGGTAACCTACGACCCGGATTTCACCCCTGACTCGTTGATGGCAACGGTTCGCATCTATCAGCAGCATCTGGACAACATTATGTCGTCGCGTGAACGCTTCGACTTTGTTGCGGCTACCGTAATTCGCTTCTACGAGAAGTCAGCCAACGCGGGCAACATCGATGCCATGCGCGGGCTTGCCGATCACTACAAAGGCGACTCACCGCTTCAGGCACTCGACAACGAAAAGCGACTGTATTGGCTTCAGATAGCAACAGAAGCAGGTTCGGAAATTTCGCGTCTCGAGCTGAGAGATCTCGAGGAACATATGGCCCGTATAGCCAACGGCGACAAAGACGCCCTGTTCGCAGATGCCGAAGAAATGCTTTATTCAAATGACAAGTCGGCGGTTGACCAGGGGATTCGCCAGATGGATGAGCTTGCCAAGTCCGGATATATCCCGGCGATGGTATTCCTCGGCTCTCAGTATTCGAAGTTCCGCCGCGGCAACACTGCCGACGACTTCGCAACGGCGCTCGACTACTTCAGGCAGTGCGCCGAGCTTGGTGATGAGGAGTGCGAGTTTTGGGTGGAAGACATCGAAATGTGCATCGAGACCGGCGAACGCTGCAAAGCCCTCTAGATCGTCCTTCTAACCCGTCTCGCGAGCCAGTTCGTTGTCGCCGATGATCTGCCTGAAGAACAGCGCCAGTAAGCCGCCGGCGATCAGGTGCCAGACGCCCCAAACAGCCGCAATGGCAGCCGCCCCACCGAGACCCTTCAGCTGACTGAGCAGAATCACGAGTGCGAGTCCTGAGTTCTGGATACCGATCTCGAAGGTCAGCGCGCGGCGCGTCGGCGATTGACGCGACAGCACGCGACCGGCGAGCGCGCCGATACCAAACGCCACCGCGTTGTGGATAACGACAACGCCGCCCAGCAGCGGCACGGCGGGCCATAGCACAGGGAAGAAGTAGGCAATGCCATAAATGATGACGCCCACAAGCACGGACACGCCAAGAACGGTTGTGCGCTTTTTGATCCGTGCCGCAACATCCGGTGCCTTGGCCGCGACGACCATGCCCAAAATCAGCGGGACCGCGAGCAGGAATGTCGTCTGCGCGAGAAAGATCATCGGGCTGACATCAAGTGTCTGCAGCAGGTTTGCGGTCGGCTCGTAGGCATGTGACCAGAGCAATATCGATGTAGGTGTAAGTATCGCGGCCAGCAAACTGGACGTGGCCGTCAGCGCGACCGATGCGGCTACGTTGCCGCGCGACAGGTAGGTCAGGAGGTTCGATACCGCACCGCCCGGGCAGCAGGCGACAACGATCATGCCCAGCGCGATGGATGCCGCCGGCTCAATAACAAGGATCAAGAAGAACGTGCCGAGTGGCAGCAGCACGACCTGAGAAACGACGCCACCCGCAAACAACAAAGGGCGCGTCCGCAGGAAGGAGAAATCCTCGACGCGAAGGCCCAGCGCAACACTGAACATGACGAGCATCAGCGCAAGCGCGACGCCAACCTGGCCAATGGGATCCAGGACGATGCGCAGACTGTCGAGGGCGTCGATTTCCATCGACGAACGATAGCACGCGTGCTATGGCAGCGGTCGACTAGTCGCCGCGTGTTGCATACTCGCTCATTGACGCGGTTTTCATCACACCCGGATGAACATCGGTTGTGTCGTGTTCGAGCTCGATGCAACGCACTTTTTTCATTGGCAAACCATGCGGCAACATGTAGACCGAGTGGCGCTCGATTCGACAGGGGCTCTGCGCCGGCATATCCAGTACGAAGCGTGTTGCCCAGTTCCTTTCGAGTGGAGGCACGCGACCCATGTCGACGGTAAGGCGTGCAAAGAAGTGATGGTCGAGCGCAGCCCGGTCCGCGATGCACAGGCCATCGAGGATCTGCTCGTAGCGCTCCCTGCGACGCCCGTACAGGTCGTTGAATGCCTGGGCGATAAAGGTGCCGGCGGCATCGTGATGATCCTCGCCGATTTGCTCAGCCACGAAATCGATCAGTTTGGTGAAGGTATCGCGATCTTCTTCGCGCTCGGCTCGCTCGCGAATAGAGGCTTGTTGCAGGGTAGCCAGCCCCTCAGAGGACAGGTCTTCCCTGAGTGCCGCGTCGTGTTTGCCGAAGTAGTCGGCGAAAAACATTTCGAAGGTGAACTCTAGGCCGACCTCGCCCGAAGGCAGGGCTGCCTCAAAGTACGAGTCTCGACGGATTTCAAAACGTTCTTCTGCAGATGAGGTTGCCGTCATCCAGTGCGCCTTTTCCTGGTCCCGGGTTTATAGTGTTGAGACCCGATCTTAACGCGCTGCAGACCGCGCCATTTAAGCGATTCACGGATTTGTGATACGTCGGCACCCGGCGAGTGTGAGGCCGGTCACACTGTCCGGGCGGAATACGTTAAATCTAGAGCGATTCTGACGCGATGAAGGGCCTGACGCCGACCGCTTTGTACAACTCGTCTGGCTTGAAGGCCGTATTGCCCTTCAAGACCAGGGTCGCACTGCGGATTGCCGAGATATCGTTCAGCGGGTTGCCGGCAACCAGCACGAGATCTGCGGTTTTGCCAACCTTGATGGAGCCGGTGCGTTCATCGACGCCGCAGATCCGCGCCGAGTCCAGCGTCGCGATCTTCAGCACGTCTGCGTTGGAAATGCCGGACCGTGCATATAGCTCGAGCTCGCGGTGAATAGTGAACGCGGCCATGTGATCGCTGCCCGGGATAATCTGTACGCCATTCTCATGCAGCGTGCGAATCATTGTCTCCTGCGCGATCGCCGAAAGCGCCCAGGCATCCGCCATGTCACCCATATCCATCTCCGCCTTGTAAAGGCCACGAGCGATCGTGGCCGGCAGGTGATCGATAACGGTTGCGAAGGCCGGGTCCGGCTCGCCCGGGTAATGCACCAGCTGCGTATCGAAGATCGCCGCAGTCGGATCGATGGTGATGTTGTTATCCCGGAGCAACGCGATGAAGTCCTTGACCTCCTGGCTGTCGAAATCGAGGTTGCCGGCTTCGTCGCCATATAGCGTAAATCGCAGCTGCTTGCGCGTATCCTCACGGTCGCCGGCAAGGAAATTCAGGAACACCATGTTGATGTGCTGGATCTCGTCATAGCCCGCGCGAACGGCCTGCTCCGCAGACATGAAGGCCGGAATATGCCCTGAAAGGCGCATGCCGTGTTCATGCGTACGCTCTGCAATGTCGTCGACCCATTCCGGGTCGATAGAGCTGTACAGCTTTATTTGCATGTAGCCGTTCTCGGCGTAGAAGTCGACGCGCTCGAGGGCTTCCTCCAGTGATTCGACCGTATCGCCGGTTGCGTAGGGACTCGCCTGGTCAATGAAACCGGACCGATAGGTGTTCGGGCCGATGACCTCGCCGGAGTTATGCTTCGCCGTCAGCTCCATGATCTGCTCATGCACACTGCCGATATCACGAACGCTCGTGATTCCGCCCGCGATGTTCAGGACGCCATCTGACAGCGAGAAGTGGCCGTGCATGTCCCAGAGCCCCGGGATCAGCGACTTGCCCTGAGCGTCAATGTGTTTCGCACCGACCACGTCGATCTGCACATCGGAGATGCCCGTGATCGTGCCATCCTCGACCATGACGAACTTGTCTTCGAGCAATACGCCATTCTCGACATCGACAACGTCCACGTTATCGAACACCAGCGCACCATCGAGCTCGTGAGCGAGATCGCCCGAGATTCGCTCGATCATCGCGGCATCCTGCTCAATCTGAATCGTGCTCAGCTGCGCCAGCACATCAGGACTCCAGCCGCGGGGGAACATGCCCATGTAGCCGCTGAAATCGAGAACCGTGAGCTGGAGGTCATCGTCGAACCACCCATACGCCGGCGTGAAACCCAGACCGGAGATCGCGTACAGGGACAGGGTCTCCGTACCTTCGGGCGTCTCAACGTCTGACGACGTCAGTTTTTCGACGCGCGCCGTCCCGGATGGCAGCAGCGGTATCTCGCCATCCATACTCTGCATCGCTGCCTGCACAAGCGCCTCGACGCCAAGCGCGCCGTATTCCGTCGCAAGGTAGAAGCCCGGCTCATCCGTCCTGGCGCTGCCAGTCTCGCCGGCCGTGCTCCATGTCGCCTCACCATCCTTGTAGGCAAAGCGCTCATCAATCGACGCCCCGAAGGGCGAAATGCCGGTAATGGTCTGCGCAACCGGGATACCGTCCGCATTAAGCTGCAGCTCCGAGTTCACGGTGTATTCGCGATTGTTCCAGTGCACGAATGACGTAACGGTGACCCTGCCATCCCCGGTGCGAACAACGGTCGATGCGCCGGCCGGCGTGCCTTGTGACAGCCATTCGAATTCGGTCGTGACACCGACTGCGCTCGGCTCGCCGACCGATGGCGCTGGTGCCTCCTTGCTGCACGCGCCAAGCGCGATAACGGCCGCCGTGGCAAGCGCTATCCCTGGTCTCATTATTGATCTCCCCGGTGAGTGTCGAAGAACTCGAACAACAGCCTGGATCCCCAGAAGTCCGTGTTCTTTTCGGGCTCAATGCAGATAGTCTGGTCCGGCATACTGCGCGACTGCAGCTCCGTCACGCAATAACCATTGCTGCCGCGGAAACCCGGTGTGCCCGGCCAGCGGTGATCGCCTTCAGGCCACAGGCAATCGATGGACGGATGCGAGGTTTCGCCACACGCGATCGTGCACTTGACCGACTCGTCCGGGATTACGGGCGACGTCCAGTCGTCGAACTCAGCACCACAGGCTTCGCCATCGTTCCAGAGCCGCGTAACCGAGGTCGTGCTGGCGAAGAACCAGCCGCCTGAACTCACCCGACCGTCATGCGGAACCGTTTCATCGGCGCCGCCGTTTATCTGCAGCAGGGGCATTGGTCGCGTCGGCGTGCACTCGAAGCCAGGCTCGAGGCGACCACCGACCAGCGCCGCCCCGGCGAACAGTTCGGACGCTTCACAGGCAATGCGATTTGCCATCATCGCACCGTTGCTGAAACCAGTTACATAGACACGGTTACCGTCGACGGACCAACGCTCGGTAACTTCGCCCACCAACGCTTTGAGAAAACCGACGTCGTCATTGCATGACGTCCAGCCACAGCGGCCGCAGTTGCCGCACTCAGGTGGACACGGAACCTTGTCGCGGTCGGGCGTGCAGATTGGTCCTGCCGGGCCCGAATCGAAGCCGTCGGAAATGTGGTTCCAGGACGTGACCTCCCAGGGATCCCCGTCATCAGCGCTGGACATGAACCATGTTCCCTGCGGATAGATCATGACGTAGCCGTACTCGTCGGCATACTGATTGAGGCCTTGCGTGACTTCGGCCTCGGTTCCGGTCGCGGTTCCACCATAGCCGTGCATGAAAACGACGACGGGCAACGTGGATTCGCCGCCGTAAGCCGATGGCAGAAATACAAAGTACTCGCGAGTGAGTCCATCGTGCTGCAGTGTGAAGCGCTGCATTTCTGCCAGACCCTCGGGCTCCGGCGCCTTGCTGCAACCCGAGATAACCGCGAGGCCGAGCAGAATCAGTGTCAGTCTGTATTGCATGACGCCACATGATAGCCGTTCTTGCGCAGACACGTACCTTTAAGGCCTTTCCGGACGCTTTACCCCATTACACCGTGTGCAGGCTACCTTCCCAGCTGCTTTGATCAGTGATCATTCATCTTTCAGGGAAGAAAGCGATGACGATACGGAACTACATGGTTTTGGCGGTACTGGGCGCGCTGCTCGCGGCATCTCCCGCCTACGCACAGAACGAGAGCGACGACCAGGATGGAGATTACATGGGCTGCGGGATGTTAGGCGCCGGCATCGGGGCTGCAGTGATTGGAGCCGGCACGGCAACCACTGCCAACGCATGGACAGTGGGTCTGTCCGCAGCGCTCGGCTACGGCATCAACCGGGAAATCGACCGTTACTGCAATGAGGTTACCGAGCAGACTGTCGAGGCTTTCGAGAATGCGATGGACATACTCGGCATCCAGATTCTGTGGCATACCTACCACGACCCGAACATGGAATGGTGCCTGAGCGTTAAGGAGTACGACTGCATCCCGTACATCGATCCGCAAGACCTTCCCAATCCCAATCAGCTGTTATTTGTTCAGCAGAGCTGGGAGGCGGTTCGGTCTGCCGCGGAACATCTGCTCGATGGTGGCACCGGCAATGCCACGTACATTACACCTCTCGCGCTTGCCAATGCGTTGCAGGCGGGCTTTGAGCGCAGTGGACTTCAGGGCGGACCGATGCTGTTTCAAAACAGCTTCAGCGAGAGCTACTAGTAACGGGAGGCTCGATGGGAGACCACATCCTGACCGCCATACATCTGATGCTCGTTTCTCCGTGTCTATTCCTCGGCATGTATTTCTACAGGAAACAGTGCAAGGAGCTGGATGCGCGGCAACGTATTTATCAGCGCCTCGCTATAGCCTGGTGCGCGATGATCTTTGTGATCATCAGCCTGTCCGTCGACCACTTGTGGACCACGTACGTGATCGCCAACTAGAACGAGCATAAAAAAGGGGCGGCAACACGAAGGTTGCCGCCCCCGGGGCAAGCCCGATTAGTTGCCACCAAACGCCAGCTTGACGTTGACGTTGTAGGTGCGGCCCATCGAGTCAAACAGGCTCGGGAACGTATTGCCGGAATTGAAGGCCGTCGATCCCGTGTTGTTGCCGAGGATCGGCGGATCTTCGTCCGCAATGTTCTTGATCAGGACGGCGACGCGCGCGTTGTCCATGAAGTTGTAACCGAACGTCAGGTCGAAGTAGTCCTGCGCACCGACGCTGCGGAAAGCCGAGAACAACGCTGATGCTTCGTTGGCCTGTGCATCCATCGAACCGATGTGGCGCCACAGCAGCGACGCATCAAGGTCGCCACGGTACCAACCGACACGGAAGGTTGAACGGAACTCCGGAACCGGATCACACGAGGTGCCGTAGAAACCGTTGCAATCCACGGTCGGCGACAGTGCGGTCGTCTGGAACTCGTTGGTCAGGTACTTGTGCGCAACGAGGTTCAGCTGCAGCTCACCGAAGTCACCGACATCAAACGCCGTATCGGCCTTGAAGTCGATACCTTCCGCCTGGAACACCGTGAAGTTCGTGAAAAACGCCGGGGTGCCCGTACCGGTCTCGCCGAGTGCGCCACCGATGCGAACGATTCCTGCACAGGTCACCGGATCGCCGAGTACGTAGCATAGATCAAGCGACTCCTGGCCCGACGGGGTGTCGATGTAGTCGTTAATCTCGATGTCGTAGTAGTCGACGGAGATGGTTGTCGGTGCATCGGGAATCAGATCCGTCTCCCAGACGAAGCCGATCGTACGCGTGCGTGCCGTTTCCGGCTCCGGCAGTGCGTTCGGGTTGGTACCGGTAAAGACGTTTACCTGGCCCGCGATGATATCGGGAACGGTGCCTACCTGGCTCGGCAGCATGCCCGTGTTCACGCAGCGCTGGAACAGCTCGCTGCCCGGTGCCGGTGGATTCGGGTTGCCGATCGAACACGGATCGAGCGTCGCGTTGTCGAGACCTGTCGTCACCGGTCGGAAGAGCTCACCGATATTCGCAACGCGAACAGCCTGCTGCTCCATATAGCGGAAACGGAAGCCGTCGACGATCTCCCAGCTAATGCCGGCCTTCCACGAGTCCGTATCGCCCTGCAGGTCGAAGTCGGAATAACGGAAGCCGAGTTCAAGACTGACGTTCTGGAAGCCGCTGATGTCCTGGGCAAGCGGGATGACCGCTTCTGCGAAGATCTCATCAGCCGTGTACTTACCCGCGACAGGCAAGCGGTTGCCGCCTGCACCGCCCTGGCAGCTTGCCGGAGCTTCCTTGAGGCATTCGTCAGGCGCAGAACTCGCTTCCTCTTCGCGACTCTCGACACCGAACGCGACCGAGATACCGTCGCTTGCCGTCGGCAGCGACAGGTCTTCGAACGTGCCATCGATCGATGCGTGCCAGACAGTCTGGACAGTCTTGCGAATATCACTCGCGATTGCGATGAAGAAGCCGCTGTCACGCTGCGCATCCGTGATCGAACCGACCGGACCGAAGATATTGATCGGCGAGCATGGCGCGGCCGTAACGTTGCCAAGCGCATCGATACACTGTGTCGCGCTGACGGTATTGATACCGGCCTGCAGGTTACCGAGGTTCGTGAAGCCGTCACGTGTTTCTACGAAGTCCGACTCACCACGCTGGTACGACACGTCATAGCTCCAGGCGTCGAATCCGCCAGGCAGCGTGCCGCGAACACCGAGCACCATCTGCGAGTAGTCGGTATCGAAAATACCCGTACGCGGACCGAGCTCGAGCGTGCGACGGCGGGCCGTCGACGTGAACGCGTCATTGGCATCGAATACACCGTCGCCATTCAGGTCCTGGATACCCACGGCGCTGAAGCCGAGCGGATCGGACGCTAACGCAGCCTGCAATGCAGCGATTGCATCGAGATCGTCCTGCGTCGGATTAGGTAATGCCTGCAGGTCCGCCAGAGACTGGTTGGTATCGATCAGGAACTGCTGCGCACCGGCGTTGAGATCGTCGATGATCGTTGTGCGCGTTGCATCCGAGAAGAACGGGTTCTGGACCGGAATCGTAAACGCCGTACCGAACGTGCCGGACGGCGCGATCTGGAAATCAGACCGGTTGTTCGAGAACGAAGCCCGCGCATACACCTGGGTATCCTCGTTAATATCGAATGACGCAACCGTCGTTGCCTGCCAGCGCTCCTGCGGCGTCTGGTAGTAGTTAAACGGGTTGAAGTTGAAGCGCGCACATTCGCCTTGGACGAGGCTACCGTCATCGCGGAACTGATAGGAGTTACCGCTACGAAGGTTCAGCGTCGCCGGTATTGCGGTTGTCGAACCCACGCCCGATGAATGAGCTGTCGTGAATTCGGTATTACCCGAGCAGTCAGCCGACGGTTCCGGAGGTGGTGAGCCCAGCCCGGAGCCCGTTGTTGACGAGACGCCGAACAGACCGAAGTCGCGATCGGCGAGCAGAATGGCTCCGCGCGTCGTACGACCGCCACCGATCGTGATGTTGCCCCGGTCACCGTCGAAGTTAACGCCCATCAGCGCATTGATGTAATAGGTGTCCTCACCGCCCTGCTCCGTGTCCGAATAGCCGAGGTCGATTTCGAAGCCCTCAAAATCGTCCCGCAACACGAAGTTCACGGCGCCTGACATCGCGTCCGATCCATACACGGCAGATGCGCCGCCTGTAACCACGTCAACTCGCTCGAGCATGTTGACCGGGATAACGTCGGTCGACACGATGCCGTTGATGTCGAACGGCGCGAGGCGTTTGCCGTCGATCAGTATCAACGAACGTTCCGGCCCAAGGCCACGCAGATCCAGTGTTGCCTGGCCGGCAGTGCCATTATTGACGTTTTCGCCATCGCCCGGAATCGTGATCGGCAGATCACGGAACACGCGCTCGATGTTTGGCGTTTGCTGCTGTGCAATTTCGCTCGCATCGATCGTCGTGATCGGGCTTGCCGAGACGACATTCTGGTTCTTGATTCGCGTGCCGGTTGTGATGATCTCCTCGAGGGCCTCGCCCTCATCGGCCTGATCCTGTGCAAGAGCAGGCGAACAGATCGCCGCAATCGCACTGGCCAGTACCGCCGACCGTAGCATTCGGCCGAGCTTCGGATTTCCTTTCATTTCAGATGCTCCCCTCTTTGGTAAAGAGTTGATTTCCCGCCGCACCATGCGACGCGATCATCTGAGCACCTCGAAAATTTGTTGTGAATATGACGCATTTCGCTTAACGCGGTGTTATCGCCTCGGCAAATATGCAACGTTGCAAATTCGCCTCAAGATGCAGCATTGCGCTGTTATTAGAGGCATTGGTCGAACATTATCTACATGGCTAAACGACATCGGCGTTCGTGCATCGCTGCACAAACGCCGCACGTCGTTTTGGCGCAACAGGTTTTTGCGCGCGTATCAGGCTGCGTTTTGGCGGAACGCGTTTTCGAGATGCATACGCAGCGATGCCGTACCGGTCTTGCGTTGGCGCTGTCGCGGCGATATTACGACGACCTCCCTGCCTGACGATTCCACGGAGGGCATCAGGTCAATAAGCTGACCGGTACGCAGGTAAGGTTCGCACAAATACTGTGGCAGTCGGCTAATGCCGAGGCCGGCAAGCGTCGCTTCGCGTGCTTCGAGAAGACTCGAGACGACAAACTTGGATCTGACCGTCACCGTCGTAAGCTTCTGTCCGCGACCGAAGCGCCAGGAGTGACGTTCGCGATCGGCGGCCTCGACGATGCAATCGTGCGTCTCGAGATCGAAGGGTGTGTGGACCGGACCGTGCCTGTCGGCGTAGTCCGCACTTGCGAATACCGACTGGCGCACATTACCGATCGTATTCGACCACCCACCAGAAAAAGTTACAGGTGCAAGTGCTATCCCGATGTCGACGGCTTCGACGGCTTCATCGGTCCACAACGTGACCGGCATGCGTTCGATTGCGAGCCCGGGATTATCGCCTGCGAACTCGCCAAGCGATGCATCGAGGAATCGATCGATGATATCCGGTGGCGCACCGACGACGATTGGCTCCGCATTGGCAATGACTGAGCCAATCGTGGCGAGCGATGTCGCGTTGCGAGCCGACTCGAGCAACAGCTCACACTGCTCGAGACAGCGACGACCGGCTTCGGTAACGGCTATGTGCTTTGGCGTTCGGTCCAGCAGCTTGACGCCAAGACTGCGTTCCAGCGACCCAAGGCGGCGACTGACCGTCGTGCGCTCCATCCCCAGGTCAGCTGCACACCTGGAAATACCGCCCGTCTGAACAATTTTCGCGAACAAGGCCAGGTCAGCAACCTGTTTCAATTCGCCATGCATACCACTCCCCCCTCCGTAAGAATTGATGCGTCTGTTCTTAAGAGTCTTCAGCCCGGGAATTGGTTGTTGCGATCCGTGCGTTTAACGAGCGGCACGTGCGCGATGTGTGCGCATTATGAAACGTTGCTCATAAGCACCGATTGAAAGGGAACCTGCGGCAGATTCGCGCGGTCAGATTGTTTTGCAGTTGCGGCAATCCGCAAAGGGGAGACTGTGGGGAAAAAAAGGCACCGTCCCGAATTGGACAAGTACGACGTGGCCATACTTTCGGCCCTGGCGATCAATACGCGCCTGACAACGGTCGAGCTGTCACAAAAGGTTCATCTGTCGCGAACGGCGGTATCGCGTCGTATTACCGCGCTCAAGCGCATGAACGTATTGAATGACTCAGGCGACGTACTCAATTACGAATCGATGGGGTTCAAGGTCCGCGCGAACGTGGAAATCACGGCGCCGGGGCAGCCCGCCTCCACGCTGAAACGCAATCTGTTACAGCGACCCGAGGTATTGAGCGTCGCAATCATGGCCGGCGACGGTTTGCTTTGCCTAGACGTTATCGCCGTTGATATGGAACACCTGCACGGATTCATCGAGTCGCTGCAGGAGAGCGGCGATACGACGACGAAGATCGTCTTTGCCGAGGAGAAGTCCCAGCTGACGCTCATCGAGCGTATGCGTCGTCTGAGCGAAGACACCGTTGTAGGTCTCGTCCGCGGCTGAGCCTGTTATCCTCGCGGCATGACCCATGCCGACGTCGTTGTGATCGGGGGCGGCGCCGCCGGCCTCATGTGTGCCTTCACTGCTGCGCAGCGCGGTCGCGAGGTGATCGTACTCGAGGGGTCCAACCGCGTCGGCAAAAAGATCCTGATGTCCGGTGGCGGTCGCTGCAATTTCACCAACCTCTGGTGCGAGCCGGCCAACTTCATTTCGCACAACCCGCATTTCTGTAAGTCGGCGCTGGCTCGATATACCCAGCACGATTTTGTCGCGCTCGTCGAAAAGCACGGCATTCCCTATCACGAGAAGACGCTCGGCCAGCTGTTCTGCGACAACTCGTCGAAGGACATCGTTGCAATGCTGCTGGATGAATGCGCGGCCGCTAATGTACGCATCGAGACGCGATGTTCTATCAGTAGAGTTAACGACACCGGCCCTTATTCTGTCGAGACGGAAAAGGGGAAATACATCGCACCATCACTTGTGATCGCGAGCGGCGGGCTTTCGATCCCGAAGATGGGCGCGTCAGGGTTCGGCTACGAGGTCGCACGACAGTATGGCCTCAACGTATTCGACACCAACGCGGCGCTTGTGCCGTTTACGCTGACCGGCCTACTTCACGACCTTGCAACGCGATTGTCGGGCGTGAGCGTGCGGGCGACCGTTTCCTGTGGCGGTACTGCTTTTACGGAGGACATCCTGTTCACGCACCGTGGTCTCAGCGGCCCGGCCATACTGCAGATATCGAGTTACTGGCAGCCAGGTAACGAAATCGCAATCGACCTGCTTCCCGGCATCGAAACGGACGAGGCGCTGCTCGAAGCCAAGTCCGAGCAGCCTCGCACCAGGCTGCGCAGGCTACTTTCTGGTCATCTGCCAAGAGCGCTCGTCGATGAACTGCAGACGCTGTGGTTTGCGGACCTTGCCGAGACGCCGCTGCAAAGCATTCGCAACGAGGCGCTAGTCGATATTGGAACGAAACTCCAGGACTGGCGCGTTAAGCCTGCCGCCACCGAGGGATACCGGACGGCCGAAGTAACGCTCGGCGGCGTCGATACGGATGAACTCTCGTCACAGACGATGGAATGCAAGAAGCACCCGGGGCTTTACTTCATAGGTGAGGTCGTCGATGTCACAGGCCACCTCGGCGGCTTCAACTTCCAATGGGCATGGGCATCAGGCCATGCAGCCGGGCTCGTCGTCTGACCCGAATCGCGAGGGTTGCTAACCTTTTGCAGGGCACCCGCATCCAAGGGGTATGACGGCAGCGATGAAGATTGAGGACCCACCGTCGAAAGCCGACTTCCACCGCGTGATAGACGCGCGCTCGGACCGGTGGTATTCCGCGTGCCTGAGGATTACGCGAGACCCAGATCTCGCCGCGGACGCGGTACAGGATGCGCTGTTGAGTGCGTGGCAGAAACGCGAACAGTTCCGTCACTCTTCGCGGCTCGATACCTGGATACATCGCATTGCCGTTAACGCGGCGCTGGGACTGCTACGCAAGGCGCGCCCCGGTACTTTCGAAGCTCTTGAAGCAGACGTCGCAAGTGGCGAATCGGGGCCCGAGCAGCGATTGCAGGACTACGAACTCGAGAGCGAACTTGCCGCGAACCTCGCGAAGCTGACCGATATCGAGAGGGTTTGTTTCGTCCTCAAGCACCTCGAGCAATGGCGGGCCCGGGAGATTGCGGAAGAACTTGCCACCAATGAAGGGCGCGTCAAACAAGCCGTATTTCGCGCTGTGCGAAAGCTGCAAGACAGCATGCAGAACATGACGAGAGCATTGGCATGACTGACAACACTGACAAACTTATCGCTGCCTACCGCGACGACACGCAGTCTCCACCACCGCACGTGGTTGCCCGGTGGCATGACGCGATCGACGAGGCTGCAGCCATGGAACGGGGCAGGAAACGGTCATCGTCTCGCAGTTGGCATCCAGCATCGTTCTTTGTGGGCATGGCAATTGCTGCTGCACTCGCGCTCGGAATCGCGATTGGATTTATCGTCGGCGACACCGACGCACCTGATGAACCCGCGATTATGGTCGTTGCACTGCCCCAGGAAACCGTGCCGGTTGCATTGTCGCGCGGCTTGCAAGTGCACTTCCGCGACAGTCGGGCACAGATTCTTTCGCTGGACGATACAACTGATCGCAGCGACCTGGTCTGGCGCATTGTCGAAGACAATCGATTGTTCGAAGCCGCGGCGACGCGCGAAGACGCACCGCGCGTTGCTCGTGTATTGCGTGCGATTGAACCCGTCTTGTTGCAACTCGCGGCCGAAGATCTCACCGACGAGGAACTCGCTGACCTGCAAGCGCAGATCGCATTCGAAATGAACGTGATGCTAACGAAACTCGCAAGACGGTCATCTGATGATTCACAGACGACCTGATTTGAGGATGTACTCATGAAACGAAACCTGAAAATTATTGCCGCCGCCTGCCTGCTTGTATTCGCGGGCGAAGGTCTTGCACAGTCGACTGACGAGGACCGTGAAGAGTTGCGGCTGGCAGCACTTGAGGCGCTGATCAGTGCACCTGCGGAGCGCGCACTGCCCATCGTTGACAAAGTGCTGGCCGGCGACCACAGCGACGAGCTGAAAGAGCGCGCGCTGTTTATTCTGAGCCAGCTCGATACACCAGAGGCGCAATCTCGACTCATGAGCTTCGCCCGCGATGGCCAGGGTGAACTGAAACTCGAGGCCATTCGTATGATTGGCATCAGCGGCGACGGGCAAGCCATGTCGGGACTGGGAGATATTTATCGTAACGGTGATCGCGATACGCGAGAGGCTGTACTCGAAGCCTACTTGATCGCCGACGACGAGGACGCCGTCTTCGCTATTGCCTCTTCGACCGAAGATGAACAGGAATTTTCGAATGCCGTCGAGATGCTCGGGGCCATGGGCGCCACGGATAAACTTCGAGACTTGCGTGAGCGCGCCGGCCTGTCGGAGTCTCTCATCGAGGCTTACGCGATCTCAGGGGACGCCGAGACCTTGCGCCAGCTCGCTCTCGACGAGAGCGACCCGGCGACCCAGCAACTTGCTATTGAAGGTCTTGGCATTGTCGGAGACGAGGGCGTTGGTGAGCTACTGGTCAGTATCTATCGGGACTCCGAGTCGGAAGACGTCCGAGACGCGGTAATCCACGGCCTCATGGTTGCGGATGACGATGGCGCGATGCTCGAGCTTTACCGGGGCGCTGCAACGTCTGCAGAGAAGCAGCAGATTCTCGAATTGCTTGTGGCAATGGACAACGAAGAAGTCTGGAGCCTCATTGACGAGGCACTGGAGGGGCTATTGTGAAGCGCCTGTTGGTGATCAGCGCGGCCCTGCTGTTCGCATGGATGCCGGTTCTTGCCCAGACGGGCGAGACGGCATCCGCCGACGGCTGGTACAGGTGGCAGATTGTCGACGGTGAGAGTGCCGGGATGATGCTGTATATGCGCAGGCAACAGGACAAGACCGTGCGTATCGCCGTGTCCGAACATGACTGCGGCATCCCGCGGCACGTTCAGGCAACCGACCTTGGCGACATTTCCACGGACGATGCCGTTTCGATGCTTCGCGAGATTGTCATGAACGACGATCTCGATCAGGACGTACGCGAACAAGCCATGTTTGGTCTCGCGCAGTCTGGCTCGGATCGTGCGTTCGACACGTTGAACCGACTTATCTTCGGGGGCTAGTTACTCGACAGGGACAAAGCGCCGCAATCCTGAGATCTCCTGGAGGGTCATTCGCTTCACGCCGATCTCCTATAACCAATCGATACATGGTCCGGGGATATTCCGGAAACGTATATAGGTATAACGAAGCCGTCTGGCGATCGCCTTGTTCTGCATCCGACCGCCTATAGACTCGTTTGCCTTATGAATGCAAACGTCGAATCACTTTTCCCGGGCCAGGATGATGTCTATGACAGCATCACCGACCTGATTCCCGGCCCCGATAACCCGACACCGATGGTCCGCCTCGGTGAGCGCTTTAATGCGCATGACGACCTCGACCTCCTCATCAAGCTCGAGGGAATGAACCCGTTCGGCTCGATCAAGGACCGCACTGCATCGTTCATGCTGCAAGGCCTGAGCCTTCGCGATGGTCAGGCGCTGGTGGAACCGTCCGCGGGCAACACCGGTATCGCGCTGGCCGCTCTCGCCAACGCGCAGGGCACGCCGATCGAAATTGCAGTTCCGGACGGCACGCCCGAGGAAAAGAAAGCGCTGCTGCGCTTCCTGGGCGCCGAATTGATCGAGGTCGAGGATGAGCTATGCCCGATTTATCCCTCCGAGGGGGCGCGCGGCGTGGTCAAGAGCATGGTCGAAAGCGAGGCCTACGAAGGAAAGTACGTCAGCCCGAATCAGTACGAGAGCGACCTGAACGTAGCAGCCCATTACCACACGACCGGGCCCGAAATCTGGCGGCAGACGGGTGGTCGTATCGACGCGTTTTTCGCGGCCATAGGCACGGGTGGCACGATCACTGGTGTGGGTCGGTTCCTTAAGGAGCGCAATCCCGCAATCAGGATTATTGGGGTCGAGCCTGCCGTTCGGCACCACAAGCTGTCCGGAATGAAGCGTGTGACCGGTCTTCCCGAGGAACACTTCCCGAAAATCCTCGATCGCGATGTTGTCGACGAGTACATCTCGGTCGCTGACGACGATGCGTTCAAAGCAGGAATCAGGGTCGCGCGCACCGACGGCGTTATGGTCGGCCCGACGACGGGCGCATTGCTGCACGCTGCCCTCGAATGGGGCAAAGAGAACTCCGGCATGGCTGTCGTAGTCTCGGGCGACAATGCCGCCAAGTACATCTCGTCCTACGCCGACTACCTATAGCGACGCAATCTTCCGGCCGAACTCTTCGACCTTGTCCCAATCCGTAAACTCGACCACCTGCGTCGGGTCCGTCGGGCCTTTGCCCATCCACAGGATGAAGCGGATCATCGTGCGGTCGAAGGGCCCCAGCGCGGGATAGTCGATTTTCCCGGCAAATACACCGAGATGCTGCGGTTGCCAGTCGATCTTGCGCAGGAATTTCTGCAGGTAGGGATTCGTTTCGGGCGTGCACTTCTCCGGCTTGCGCGCGACGACGTTGACCGAGAACAAGGCGTTTGGCTTGCTCTCCAGCATCGCCTGGTTTCGGGCAATGAACTCGTTCACCACCTTCTGGTGCTTGCCGTAGCGGATGCTTGCGCCAATCACAATCTTGTCGAAATCCAGCTCGTCTAGTGACGGGGATTCAGCAAGATTTCGTATCTCGACGCTGTCGCCTGCGGCCTCGATAACGGTCTTTATGCGACCGCATATTTCGATCGTATGACCGTCAGTTGTCGAGTACAGGATAAGTACTTTTGCCATGTGAAATCTCCGCGACTAATCTAGCATGCATGGACGAGCTTTCCGACATCGGCCAGATACGAAGTCTGCTCCAGGAGATTCACGACCGGGCTCGAGGGCTCGAAGAGAAGTACGCCGAGGATCTTGCCCGGGTACACCCCGATTATCGCGAGGGTGCCTATAACCTCGTGCACTATCTGGCCTTGCGTAAGACGGACACCGAATCGGTTCGAGCAGCGCTAAGGCGGCTCGGCCTCTACTCGCTTGCACATGCGGAACGCAATGTTCTCGGCGCCGTGACAGCGGTGCAGCGAGCCATTGACGCCCTGACCGGCGTGGCCATGGCTGACCCGGCCGATCTGACCCGCGATATTCGCAACCGGAATCCGTCCGCGGCCAATCATCGCGCAGCAATCCTGGGGCCAAGCCCAGCGGAGCGCGAAGTCAGCATCATGGTGACGCTGCCGACCGAGGCGGCGGATAACCTTGAGCTTGTCGCAGGCATGATCGCTGCCGGCATGAACGTAGCCCGAATCAATTGTGCTCACGATAGTACGGAAGTCTGGAAGCGCATGATCGCGAACGTTCGCGGCGCGGCCAGCGATGCCGGCATTGAATGTCGCGTCATCATGGATCTCGCAGGACCCAAGCTGCGCACCGGCGAACTGAAACCGGGCCCGCGCGTCATCCACATTCGGCCCAAGCGCGACCCTCGCGGCCGTGTTATCGCGCCACGCCGGATTCGCCTGATACCCGAGGACACAGTGCAGCGCGGCACTAAGCAGGCCGTACTCCCGGTACCGAAAGAGTGCACGGAGCTTGCGCACGAGGGCGACGAGATTCGCTTTCGCGATACCCGCGGTAAGAAACGCCGGCTGCTTGTCGCGCAGAAGGATGAAAAAGGCATTGTTCTCGAGTCATTCCAGGGCTCGTATGTTTCCACGGGCACCAAGTTGACGCTGTGTCGGAAAGATGTCGGCGAGGAACTCGAGTATCAGGTCGGCGAACTGCCGCCCGTCGAGCGGCCCTTGCTTCTCCAGGTTGGCGACACGCTGGTCATTCACGCCGACAATCGGCCCGGCGAGCCTGCGCACGAAGATGCCGATGGCTTCGTCACCAAGCCCGCGCATATCGCGTGCCAGCAACCGGAGGTCTTCAACTACCTCGTTGCGGGCGAAGCCATTTCACTGAATGACGGCAAAATCTCGGGCACGATCACCGATGTCAACGAGGAGCGCATCCACATCCAGATCACCAAGGCAAAGCCGACCGGCAGTCGACTGCGCGGCTATCGCGGCATGAACTTCCCGTCGAGCGACGTCCGACTGCCGGGCCTCACCAAAACTGACAAGACCAATCTCAAATTGGTCGCCCAAAACGCAGATGCGGTCAGTCTGTCATTCGTCAAGAAGCCGCACGACGTGGAGCTGCTGCACGAAGAACTGGATCGACTTGGCGCAGACCAGCTGGGGCTCGTGATCAAGGTCGAGACCAAAAAGGGCTTCAAGAGCATGCCGCGAGTGATGCTTGCGGCGATGCGCCGATATCCGATCGCGGTGATGATCGCGCGCGGCGACCTGGCCGTCGAGTGCGGCTGGGCCCGTCTCGCCGAGCTGCAGAAAGAAATTATCTGGACCTGCGATGCCGCCCGCGTGCCGGTTATATGGGCAACGCAGGTGCTCGAGAACGAGGCCAAGAAAGGCCTGCCATCACGCGCCGAGATTACTGACGCAGCCGAGTCTCAGCACGCCGACTGCGTCATGCTCAACAAGGGGCCGCATATACTCGCGGCGATTCGTACGCTCGACAGTATCCTACGCCGCATGCAGTCCTTGCGTCACCGGAAGACCGCCTGACGCGTCGGCACGCAGCTTCGCCTGCGCCGCCGCCAGCCTCGCAACCGGCACCCTCGGACCCGAGCACGATACGTAGTTCAGGCCAACGTCGTGGCAGAACTGGATCGAATCGGGATGACCGCCCTGCTCGCCGCAGATACCAATTTTGAGATCTTCACGCTGCTCGCGGCCGCCTTTGACAGCCATCTTGATCAGTTTGCCGACACCCTTGACGTCGAGGACTTCGAACGGATTGTCCTGCAACACACCGGACTCGTTGTACATCGGCAGGAACTTGTTCTCAGCGTCTTCGCGTGAGAACGAGAAGGTTGCCTGCGTCAGGTCGTTGGTACCGAACGAGAAGAACTCGGCGACGCCGGCCAGGTGCCAGGCACGCGTGCATGCGCGCACTGTCTCGACCATCGTGCCAAACTTGAACTTGAGCTTCTTGCCATTCTCAGCCTCGAGTCTCGCAACGATGGCATCGGCCGTGCGCTTGACGTGCGCAATTTCCTGAAGCGTGATGACCTGCGGAACCATGATCTCGGGCAGCACGTCCACGCCTTTCTCGGAGCACTCCATGGCTGCCTCGAGGATCGCCTGGATTTGCATCTCGTAGATCTCGGGATACGTGATGCCAAGACGAACGCCACGGTGACCGAGCATCGGGTTTACTTCCTCGAGCTCGCGAACTTTGCGCAGCATGCGTTCCTTGCGCGCCAGCGCATCGTTGACATGCTCCTCACTGAGTTCCTCAAGCGCTTCCGGTAGCTCTACGTCATGGTCGAGCGTCGCGAGCGCCGCCTGGCGACCCCGCACGATCTTGCGATACACCTCGAGGTTTTCGATCTGTTCGAGCAGATCATGCTCAGTCGGCAGGAACTCGTGCATGGGCGGGTCAAGCAAGCGAACGGTGACCGGATTCGGGGCCATGGCCGTGAACAGCTTGATGAAGTCGGCGCGCTGAATCGGAAGCAACCGGTTCAATGCCGACACCCGGCTTTCCTCGGTGTTGGCCAGAATCATGTCAATCACAACCGGCAAACGATCGGTCGCATTGAACATGCGCTCGGTGCGGCACAAGCCAATGCCCATTGCACCGTACTCGCGCGCCTGCTCGGCAGCCGCCGGCGTATCGGCGTTTGCCATGACCTTGAGGGAGGCCGTGTCATCGGCCCAACCCAGCAGCTCGGCGAGATTGTCGGAGAAATGCGCCGGAATCGTCGGAATTGCGCCCAGGTAGACCTCTCCCGTGCCGCCGTCGAGCGTAATGACGTCGCCCTCGTGAATGATCTTGTCGCCAATTCGAGCCAGACGTGCCGCGACGTCGACAACAATGCCTTCGGCACCCGCGACGCAAGGCTTGCCCATGCCGCGCGCAACAACGGCCGCGTGCGAAGTCTTGCCGCCGCGGCTGGTCAGGATGCCTTGAGCTGCGAAGAAGCCGTGAATGTCTTCCGGCCGTGTTTCCTCGCGCACGAGAATAATCTGCTCACCGTCGTTACCGAGCTTCTCGGCGAGGTCGGCATCGAAGACGCACTTACCGGATGCGGCGCCCGGTGATGCGGGCAGCCCGAGTGCGACAGCCGGGATATCGTTGTTCGGATCAAGCGTCGGGTGCAGCAGCTGTTCGAGCAGCTCTGGCTGTACGCGCAGTAGTGATTCGTCACGTGTCAGCAGTCCTTCACGGAACATCTCTACCGAGGTCTTGACCGTCGCAGTCGCGTTCATCTTGCCGTTACGCGTCTGCAGGCAATACAGAATGCCCTTCTCAATCGTGAACTCGTAGTCCTGGACTTCCTTGTAGTGCGACTCGAGCGTGTTGCGCAGCTCGACGAGCTGCCTGTACTGCTCGGGCATTTCCTTTTCCAGCTCGACGATAGGTTTCGGCGTGCGAATTCCTGCAACAACATCTTCGCCCTGCGCATTGGTCAGGTATTCGCCGAACATCTCGTTGTCACCGGTACCCGGGTTGCGGGTAAAGCCGACGCCCGTGGCGCAGTCATTACCCTTGTTGCCGAAGACCATGGTGCAGATGTTGACAGCCGTACCGTTGGCCATATCCGGCGTGATGTTGAACTCGCGGCGGTAGTCGACGGCACGCTTGCCCATCCACGAGCGGAACACCGCTTCGACGGCAAGCTGCAGCTGCTCAATGACGTCCGACGGAAATTCCCGACCGGCCTGTTCGCGAACCACTTCGAGGAACAGCTCGCTGATTTCTTTGAGATGCTCCGCTTCGAGGCTGACGTCAGCCTTGACACCGACGCGCTGCTTGACCGCATCGAAGTGCTCATCGAAATACTCGTCATCGATACCGAGGGCAACCTTGCCAAACAGCTGAATGAAACGACGGTACGCATCGTAGGCAAACCGCTCATCACCAGTCTGCTGGATCAGTCCTTTGAGCGTGTCCGCATTGAGCCCGAGGTTGAGGACGGTGTCCATCATGCCCGGCATCGACAGGGCGGAACCTGAGCGCACCGAAACCAGCAGCGGATCGGGGCCCTTGCCGAACGTCTTGCCCGTGGCCTTTTCGAGATCCGCAATCTGCGCCTGCACCTCATCCATGAGTCCGTCCGGTAATTCGTCGCCATCGAGATATGCGAGGCAGGACTCTGTCGTGATCACAAAGCCGGGAGGCACGTTAATGCCGATTTGCGTCATCTCACAGAGATTGGCGCCTTTACCGCCCAGGAGCTTTTTGTTTTGGCCGTCGCCATCGGCGAACGAATATACGTATTTCGTCATGATAATGATCCGGAGAGAGGAGCTTGCTTTTGGTGCCATGGTCGCCCATGACCCATTACAGGACCATTGCGGCAAACCCCTAAAGTCTTGAGGGGTTTACGGGCGCTTGAAGCTTTCATCGGAAACCGCTTTCAGTGGCGGTATGCCGATCCGCTACAATCGCAGACTGTCAGGGGCCAGAGTGATAGCCAAATGCCATGCCGAGAAATCTGAGCGGACAGGGACTCGCGCTATCCGGCGGCGGCTACCGCGCCAGCCTGTTCCACCTCGGCGTCACGCGTCGCCTTCATGAACTCGGCATTCTTGCCGACATTACCCGCATCTCCTCGGTATCGGGTGGCAGCATTCTTGCGGGCTTTCTCGCACACCGCATGCTCGAAATCGGAGCTACACGTCTCGACTTCGCGGACTGGGAGACCGAAGTCTCCGCGCCATTCCGCGAATTCGTGCGCAAGGACATTCGTACCGGACTCGTCGTGCGGCACGTCGCCTGGAACTGGTTCTGGCCAGCGCCACGCGCACGTGGTCTCGAGCGAGCGTTTCGCAAACGCATTGGCGCCCGGCGTCTCGCGGAATTGCCAGAACGGAAGAGCGATGGCATCGAGTTCATCTTCCTCGCGACCAATATCGAAAAAGGCACGCCCTGGCGCTTCACCTCGGAAAAGGTTGGCACTCATGCAACACCGGAATCGATGTCGATTGCCGAGGCGATCGCCGCCTCTGCCTGCTTCCCACCAATCTTTGGTCCGATCAAGATCAAGAAAGAGGGCAAGACCATCGGGCACCTGACCGACGGCGGCGTCTACGACAACACGGGCATGGAGCCTGTCTGGAATTCAAACAAGGTCGTGCTCGTCTCCGACGCCGGAACACCGTTTGATTTCAAAGTGCCGCGCTGGTTCGGCTCACGCATCATGCGCTATGTCGACATCGGTCGAAACCAGGTCGGCGCGTTGCGGCGGCGCGCGATCATCCGTCGCCTGCACCGCAGCTACCAGACCGTGCGCATCGATGAGCAACCTTCACCGTGCGCACTCGCGAAAGAAAGCGAATGCTTTATGCGAGACAGTCGCGTCACGGATAAACCAACCGGCGCCTTCTGGCGCCTTGCCAGCCGCAAGAGCAACTTTTGCGAAAACTGCAGCGACGAGTTCGCTGCCGAACTCGAGAAACTGGAGCAAGACTGGTACGGCTATCCGGAAGATCTGCAGCTGTCGCACCTGGGGGAGATCCGTACGGATATGGATGCGTTCACGACAGCGGAAGCGAAGATCCTCGAGAACCACGGCTATTTTATGGCTGATCTTGCGATCCGACGACATGCGCGGCACCTGCGCCAGGTCGACGCGGAGTTCCGGGTGCCACACCGAGAGTACCTCGATGAAGACAGGGTGCGCGAGGAACTGCGTGTGAGTAACAGCCGCCTGTACTTCTGGCGACGCTGGTTCGACTAGCTATCGTCGTCGATCTTCAGCACGCAATGCGTTCCGGTGTGGTTGTACGGATCGCCACCGAAATCATCGTCTGCGATCTCGAGCGACACGACTTCCACGTCGTGCTGCGGCGGTTTCTCACCGGCCAGCTTGCCCTTGCCGCGGGCGGCAGGCATTGGCAGTGATTTCCACGCTCCGGTATCGCTTGTTTTGTCGTTAGACATAATCGTTTTCCGTTGTATTTCCCCCATGGCTACATCCTAGGTAGCGGGAATAACAACGGGAATGTCACACGTCGGCCGAGAATGACCGTTCGTCAGGGTTCCGCCGTTCGTCGGCCGGCGGTGACCGCTTATCGGAAGATTCGCAGCAAGCCGCTGATCGATGCACCGATGATTACCAGAATAAATGCACCGACATCGAGCCATGGCAACGGGCCGCCACCGAATCCCCACATCGCGAGCAATGCGATGCCGAGGCAGATCATGACGGCACCGGCAATCTGCCGCGGGGCAGCGGGCACGCGCGCATCCGGTTTTCGACCGCGGCGTTCGAACACAGACAGTGCCAGCGCGACGGGAACGAGCAGCACAATCAGAACGCCGACCCAGATCGGCCGTGTCCACCACCACTCTGTCGTTCCGGGCTCAATGTGGAAGCCCCAGCCACCAGACAGGTACAGAACGGAGCCGAAGATCACCATGACCGTGATGTGCCAGAGATAGACGGTCATGATCATGCTGTTGATCAACACGGTACTGGTCCACAAGCGCAAGCCATTCAGTGCAGTACGCATTGGGCCCTCGAGCGATAGCAGCAGTCCGAACTGGAACACGCCGAGCGCCATCAGCGTGATCTTCGGCGGCAGCGTGTTGCTGAGGCCTTCATCGGGTGAACCGACCATCGCGAGTGGATAGGGGCCGAAGTGAATCAGCGAATACAGCACGGCGAAACCAAGCACTGCCCAGAGCAGTGATCGCACGGGCCCACCGATCTTGCCATCGCGCCAAGCGAAACCGAGTTGGTGCACGCCAAGCCAGACCCAGAAATAGTTGCTCCAGGCCGGCCAGCGGATGTCAGCCGCAAAGAACAGCCAGTCGACGAGGGCCGCGACCGCAACAAATCCCCAGAATGACGCGAAGCCGAAGCGACGCCACACCTTATAAGTGGCCGGCGCAAACAGCACGAGCATGATGTAGATCGCGAGAAACCAGGTCGGAATCAGCGCGGCCTGTGACGTGAACTGAATGACGGCAGGCCGCACGTCGAGCAACGTCATGATGCCTGCGACGGCGCCCCAGGCAACGAACAAGACGAGCAGCGGTGTCACCAGGCGATGCAATCGCGCAACGAGCCAGTCCGCGTAGCCCTGCCCTTTGCGCTTGGCGCTCTCAAGAGATACAGCGTTCGAATAGCCGCCAACGATGAAGAAGATTGGCATGACCTGGAACATCCACGTCAGCCACTGGTGCTGCGGGTGCGACTTCAGAAGGTGACCGGGGGTCAGCTCACCATCGACATACCAGGCGGTCGCGATCAGCCAGTGGCCAATGACGACAACAAGAATAGAGACTGCACGCAGGAAGTCGACGTAGCGATTGCGCGCTTCGGGTGTCTTGGCCGCCAGCTCGCTGGCGGTTGACCATATGCCCATAAAATTCTTCTTTCGATCAGGCAGTTAAGTGCCTAAATGTACCAGATTAAGCGCAATATACGGTTGAGCAATTGTACAATTGTGCCGCATGTCATTGTGCGCCCGAGCATTCTGGGGTTGGATTATGGAAATACCCTCATCCCATACTAGTATTAGAAGAAAATAAGAGCACAAGCGCGACGCATCGCGCGGGGAGACCCACAGTGACGGCACTCCGAATCTCGCGACTCATCAGAGTCTCGTTCTTCTTCATGGTACTGACCGGACTCGGCGCTTGCGATTCAAGCAAGTCAGTCGTCAACCCCGTGGCAAATGCGGGTCCCGACCAGACCGTCGGCTCAGGTGCAGCTGTAACGCTCGATGGTGGCGGCAGCACCGGCACCGGGACACTTTCCTACTCCTGGTCACAGACTGCCGGCACGACGGTGACTCTTAGCAGCGCGACTGCGGCACGACCGACCTTCACTGCGCCAGCCGTTACCGCGGATGAAGTGCTTACGTTTCAGCTAACCATTACAGATCAGAACAATCTGACCGCAACAGACTCCGTCAACGTCACGGTTGTTGATGGCATACCGACGGCCGATGCCGGCCCCGACCAAACCGTAATCGAGGGTGCGGCCGTAACGCTCGATGGTTCAGGAAGCGTGCAGACAAACGGAGGCACGATTGTCTCCTACGCCTGGGCGCAGACCGGTGGTCCCGCCGTTGCGAATCTCGCCGGCACTGATACGACAGCCCCGACATTCGACGCACCATCCGTTGCGATGGACGAAGTAGTCACCTTCGAACTCACCGTCACCGACGATAACGGCGACACGGACACTGATTCTGTCGCGATTACCGTACAGGACGACACGGCGCCGGTTGCAAATGCCGGTCCCGACCAGGCTGTCGATGAGGGCACGGATCCGGTCACTCTCGACGGTAGCGGCAGCAGCGATGCGGTCGGTTCGATTGCTACCTATGCGTGGTCGCAGACGGCAGGAACCGCCGTCGTTCTAACCGGTGGCAATACCGTTTCGCCAACGTTTGCCGCCCCCCAGGTCGGGCCCGGTGGCGAAACGCTGACGTTCGAGCTGACGGTCACAGACGATGCCGCCCAGACGGACACTGACACGGTTGATGTCGTCGTCAACAACGTTAATGCTGCGCCGACGGCGAATGCCGGACCGGACCAGTCGATTGCCGAAGGCGTGACCGTCAATCTCGACGGCACGGGCAGTTCCGATTCGGACGGTTCGATCACGGCGTACGCGTGGACGCAAACGGCCGGGCCGACCGTAACCCTGAACAACGACACGACGGCAACGCCAAGCTTCACAGCACCGCTGGTGGCCGCACAGGCCACACTGACGTTTGAATTGACGGTTACCGATGATCTCGGAGCACAGAATACCGATGCGGTCGATATCGTTATCAACTCGTTCAACGTTCCGCCTACCGCGAACGCGGGGCCGGACCAGACGGTAACGGAGCTGACGCCCGTCAACCTCGATGGCTCGGGCAGCGCGGATCCGGACGGCGCCATTGCCACGTACGCTTGGACGCAGACAGGTGGACCGGGCGTCACGCTGACAAACGGCAGTACGCCGACACCGAGTTTCACGGCACCTGATGTAACAATCGCGGAAATCCTGACTTTCCAACTGACCGTCACCGACAACAATCCAGTCAACCCGAAACAGGGCACCGACACGGTCGAGATCACGGTCGAACCGCCGAACGCGGCGCCCGTCGCGAATGCCGGTCCAGACCAGACGGTCAATGAGCAGACCGCCGTCAACCTCGACGGCACCGGCAGCACGGACTCCGACGGGACGGTAGCGAGCTATGCCTGGGCCCAGACGGCGGGCACGGGTGTGACGCTCACCGGCGGAAATACGGCGACGCCGACCTTCACGGCGCCGAGCGTCGATGCGGCTGGCGAAACGCTGACGTTCGAATTAACCGTCACCGACGACGATGGCGACACCAATACCGACACGGTCGATATCCAGGTCGATAACGACCCGAGCCTGACCGCACCACCAACCGCGGTCGCAGGTGCGGACCAGGTTGTCTCGGCCAGCGACATCGTGACACTGAACGGCGCCTCCAGTTCAGATAGCGATGGGACGATTACCGCCTACCAGTGGACCCAGACGAGCGGTCCGACGGTAACGCTCAACAATGCAAACACAGCGGTGGCAACATTCACGGCACCTGCCGCACCAGCGACGCTGGTATTCCAACTCGAAGTCACGGACAACGACGCGGCGACGGGCACCGACTCAATAACGGTGCGCGTCAATGCGCCTCCCACTGCGGACGCAGGGGCTGATCAAACGGTTGCGGAAGCGAGCACCGTTACCCTAGACGGCACCGGAAGCAGCGACAGCGATGGCACCGTCACCGGGTACCAGTGGACGCAGACAGGCGGCACACCGGTGACGATCACGAACGCCACCACCTCAATTGCTACGTTCACTGCGCCGGCAGGTCCTGCCACGCTGACCTTCCAGCTCGAGGTGACGGACAACGACGGCGCTACAAATACAGCGACGACGACGGTCACTGTCAATGCACGACCGACGGCGAATGCCGGTCCGGACCAGTCTGTCGACGAGCAGTCGGCGGTCAGCCTCAATGCAACTGGCAGCTCCGATGTCGACGGCACGATTACCGGATACTCCTGGACGCAAACGGCAGGTTCGGTTGTCTCGCTGACCGGCGCGACGACCGCAACGCCATCCTTCACGGCTCCGTCTGTCAGTACGTCGGGCGAAACACTGACTTTCGAAGTCACGGTGACCGACAACGACGGCGCCACCGATACCGACACTGTCGATATCCAGGTCAATAATGACCCGGCACTCAGCGACCCGCCGACCGCCGTCGCCGGTCCGGACCAGGTTGTACTGGCCGGCGTCACGGTAACGCTCGACGGTAGTGCGAGTACCGATACGGACGGCACCATCACCGGCTACCAGTGGACACAGACAGCCGGCCCCACCGTCACACTAACCAATGCGAATACGGCCGTCGCAACGTTTACGGCGCCGGCAGCGCCGGCAACCCTGACGTTCCAGCTCGAGGTCACTGACAATGACTCGTCGACAGGCACGGACACAATCCAGGTGCGCGTCAATGCGCCGCCGACGGCCAGCGCCGGTCCGGATCAGTCCGTTAACGAACAATCGACGGTAAACCTGACCGCAGTTGGCAGCAGCGATGTTGACGGCTCGATCGCCGGCTACTCGTGGACGCAGACGGCAGGCACAGCGGTCGTGATCAACAACCCGACCACCGCTACGCCCAGTTTCACGGCACCATCGGTCAGCCTCGCAGGCGAAACACTCACGTTTGAAGTCGAAGTCACGGACGATGACGGCGCGACCGATACCGACACGGTCGACATTCAGGTCGATAATGATCCGGCGCTGAACATACCGCCGACCGCGGTAGCGGGTCCGGATCAGAATGTGGGAGAAGGCGTTTCGGTAACGCTGGATGGCAGCGGCAGTTCCGATGACACGCTGATCACTGGTTACCAGTGGACACAAACCGCTGGCACCACGGTGACGCTGACGAACGCCAACCAGGCGGTCGCGAGTTTCACGAGCCCGACCGGGCCAGCGACGCTGACGTTCCAGCTCGAGGTTACTGACGAGGAAGGCGGCACGGCCACCGACCAGGTAGACATTAACGTAAGCGGTACGGTAGGTGTCACCGGCAAGGTGACCTTCGACTTTGTCCCGCACGTGGGCCTCGGATTCGGTGGTCTCGACTACGGCAACATCACACAGCGGCCTGCGCGGCTGGTCACAGTCCAGGTCATCGACGCAGTGGACGATACGACAGTGATCGCTACGACTTCGACAGACACCGCTGGCGACTACAGCTTCACGCTGGACCCCAACATTGACGTGTTCCTGCGCGTCCGCGCCGAGATGATCAATACGGCCGGTGCCCCGAGCTGGGACTTCACCGTCGTCGACAACACCAACAGCGATGCGCTGTATGTGCTCGACACAACGGATATCAATACGGGCGTCGCCAACCAAACCCTCGATATCAATGCGGCGACCGTGTTTGACGGTAACGACTACACCGTACGGAACGGCGGAATCTTCTCGATTCTCGACACAACATACGACGCGTTCCAGATGATTCTCGCAACGGATCCGACCCGCGACTTCGTGCCGTTGAAGCTGCATTGGAGTATCAACAACACAACGGTCAGCGGCGATACGTCACTTGGTGAGATTGGCACATCGTTCTACCGCGGCGGCAATCCAATTGACGGCCTGTACCTGCTCGGTCAGGAAGACGTCGATACCGAAGAGTACGACAAGCATGTCATCGCGCACGAGTTCGGCCACTACGTCGACGATACGATTGCGCGATCGGACTCGATCGGTGGCGCGCACACGCTCACTGACACGCTCGATAAACGCGTTGCGTTTGGCGAAGGATTCGCTAACGCCTGGTCGGCTATCGCGACCGCCGACGTCGTGTACATCGATACGCTGAGCACAAACCAGGCCTTTGCCGGTGGCTTCAATGTGGAAGATGGGGAAGCGTTTGCCGCACCGAACGGCAATGCGGGCTGGTACAATGAGCGATCGGTCCAGGAAGTCATTTACGACCTCTACGACAGCACCAACGAAGGTGCTCCCGAAGACTCACTGAGTCTCGGCTTTGGCCCAATCTACTCCGTGTTCACCAATCAGCAGGTGACGACCACAGCGTTCACCAGCATCTTCTCGTTCGTCGATGGGCTCAAGGATGATCGTCCCGGCGATGCAGCGGCGATTGATGCGATGACAGGATTCACGGCAATTGCGCTTGGCCCGGTCGCGGACGAGTACGGCACTGGCGAAACTAACGCCCCCGCCGGCGACAGCGGGGATACCTTGCCGATTTACAAGACGCTGACAGTGAATGGCGGCGCAGTGAATGTTTGCAGCAACGACTCGTTTGGAGGCGTGAACAAGCTCAACACGATCCAGTTCATACGCGTGAACATTACGACCGCGGGTCAGCATACGTTCAATGCGACCGCGACCGTCATCCCGATGGGCCAGACGACGGATCCTGATATGTGGTTGCGGCGCCCACCATCGAGCGGCATCTTCGAGGTCTTCGAGAGCCAGACGGCCAATAGCGAGAGTGGCGTAAGCGTTAACTTCCTGTCGACCGGTGAGTGGATTCTCGAGGTCTTCGACTTCAACAACCGTGGCTCGAGGAAGCTCTTGAGCTCGGTATTTGGCGGGCCGTCTATCGGCCGGGCCTGCTTCGACATCACGGTAACGGGACCATAGTGGCAGCTCAAAGGAGAAAATCGATGATCATTCGATATGAAATCAGGATAGTAACGCTGCTGGCCGCAATGGGACTGCTGGTTGGCTGCCAGGGAGAGCCTGCCACCGAAACGGAGCCGGTTGCCGTGGTGCCAGGCAGTGACATTTACGAGTCTCCCGGCAAGCCGCAGACGATGCCGGTGGACCTGAAATACCGCCTGCTCGAGACGCCCCAGGTTGGACAATCCTTCGGCATCGAGTTGACGGTGGTGTCATCGATCGACACACCATCACTCGGTTTTGAAGTCGCGCCGGACGACGGGCTGCTCGTTGATTCCCAGTCGGCGAGCTTTTCGACGTCCAGCAAGCCGGCCAATTCGCCGGAAACGTCTGTGATCTCGGTAACGCCGACCCGCGAGGGCCGTTTCCATCTGCGCGTGACCTGCAACGTGATGGTTAACGGCCAAATGCAGAGCCGCATAGTGCCGATCGCCATCCAGGTTGGCCAAGGTACGCTCCAGCTCGAACAGATGGGCGAAATCAAGACAGACGAAGATGGCAATGCCATTGTGTCGTTGCCTGCCGAGACATCCGGGGAAGAACGGGGAAACTAACCGGCACGCTGAAGCGCGCCGTTACAACCTGTTGCACACAGGCCAGCGGCGTCATGGGACACTATTAATATGTCCCAGCTAGGTTCTTTTCACGCTGACGCGCGTGTCGCGGTCATCGGCGCAAGCGGCGGCATCGGTGCTGCCCTCGTTGAGCAGTTGGTTGCGCTGCCTGCAACCAGCCGCGTCTATGCGTTTGCCCGCGGCCTGGACGAGCAGAGCGACGACAAAATCTACCTGGCGCCGATCGACATCACGCGTGAACGCACTGTCCGCGACGCCGCTGCGATTGCCGCCGAAGAAGGACCACTCGATCTCATCATCGTTGCCACCGGGATACTGCACGACAACAACGGCGTCTTCCCGGAAAAATCGTTGCGCAATATTGATGGTGGCGTAATGGCGGACGTCCTGCGCATCAATACGATTGGCCCCTCACTCGTCGCGAAACACTTTTTGCCGCTCCTCCGCCGCGGACACAAGAGCGTCTTCGCGGCCCTGTCCGCTCGGGTCGGCAGCATTGCCGATAATCGACTGGGCGGCTGGACCTCCTACCGCGCATCGAAAGCTGCTCTCAACATGGTGTTGAAGACACTGTCAATCGAGCACGCGCGACGATTCCCGGAGTCTGCTGTTATCGGCCTGCATCCAGGCACTGTCGATACCCGCCTGTCTCGCCCGTTCCAGGGCAATGTGGCGGAAGACAGGTTGTTCTCAGTAGCACAGTCCGCGGGCTACCTGCTTGACGTCATCGATCAGGTAACGCCGGAAGACACGGGACGTACATTTGCCTGGGACGGCTCGACGATAGAGTACTAGGGTATAGTCATCGCGCGATGGCGATGACACCACTCATTCGACGATTTCGGTCAGGCGACGAGACCGCCCTGCGTCAACTGTTCTTCGAGACAATTCGCACCGTCAATCGTAAAGACTACACCGAAGAACAGGTTCGGGCCTGGGCGCCCGAAGACCACGGCCAACAACACTGGCTGGAGCGCATACGGAAGCTGAATCCTTTTGTTTGCGAGGTTGACGGCGAAGTCGCAGGTTATGCCGATCTACAGCCGGACGGCTATATCGATCATTTTTTTGTAAGCCGGCACTATCAGCGGCAGGGTGTCGGTGGCGCGCTGTTCGCCTGTATCGAAAGGGAAGCCTTCGAGCTTGCGCTGGACGAGCTCAGCGCTGACGTGAGTATTACCGCGAGGCCGTTCTTCGAGCACTTCGGATTCGAGGTCGTCCAACAGCAGCAGGTAACGATTGACGACGTTGCGCTTGAGAACTTTCGTATGGTCCGGCGACTCTCCTAGTCTCCGACGCGACGATAGACCAGCTTTTCCTCGCTAATCTGGTCGCCGTTACGCATGCGAATCCAGGCATGGATCTCGTTCTTGCTCAAGCGGTAGAAGCTGATCCCGGAAAAATGAATAACATCATCGTCCGCGCTCACAAAGCGAAAGTCGACATACTCTTCCCTCTCTTCCCAGGCAGAGAAGTCAGGATTGAAGTGCTTGACCTTGAGGCTTAGAGAACCCTCCTCTTCTACGAGCAGCAGCAGCTCGTAGAAGGCGACAGCCTCGTCCCCCATGAACTTGAAGAAGCCCACCATTGAGCCCTTCGATGGCGGGTTCCAGACTTCCTCGAAAGTCCCTCCAAAGGCCTCGCCTTCCCAGGAGCCGACGAGCCACGAGACATCCTGGAGCGTCGCCGCGGGGCGTTTCTCGGGATCATCGAGTCGAACGGTGTGCTCGGTCACAGCCGATTGCGCGAATGCCGCACCGACGCTCGCCGTGGCAACAAGCGCGACGAATATCTGGCTGATTCGTAATGTCATCGTGGTACCTCCTCTGCGGACAAACTCGCATGCGGTTTTGTCCAGGGTATCGTTGGCGTCATACTTGAGGAATGACCCCTGAGAAGCGCATCAGTTGCCCTTACTGCGGCGAAACGATCACTATCTTCATCGACGATTCCGTTCCTGAGCAGACGTACATCGAGGATTGCCAGGTCTGCTGCCGTCCGATCGTCATGCACGCGACCGTGGATTTCGACGGTGACGTCATGGTCGATGCGCGCACCGACAGCGAATAGACTTCTCGCGGCTAGTCGCTGCCCAGCGCCTCCAAATCCTGTCTTACCAGTTCCCGGGCAAGTTCGAGCGAATCGCCATACCGTTCCTGCACGTCCGCGAGTAGCAGGATCATGCGTTCACGCACGTCTGCATAACCCGGATCATCGTAGCGATTCTGAAGCTCCTGCGGGTCGGACTGCAAGTCGTACAGCTCCCACTCGTCAACGTCATGGTAGAAGTGCATTAGCTTGTATCGATGCGTGCGGATCCCGTAATGCCGCTTCACAGCATGAATCCCTGGGTATTCATAATAATGATAGTAGGCCGCATCGCGGAACTCGACATTGTCGGTCGCAAACAAAGGTAAGAGGCTCTTGCCGTGCATGTCGGCCGGGGCGTCGACGCCCGCAAGATCAAGAATGGTCGGCGCAAAGTCGATGTTCTGTACGAGGGACAATCGTGCGGCGCCTCGCTCGACCTCTCCCGGCGCACGAATGATCAACGGCGTCCGAAACGATTCCTCATACATAAAACGTTTGTCGAACCAGCCATGCTCTCCGAGGTAGAAGCCCTGGTCAGAGGTGTAAACGATGACGGTCTCGTCGAGCAGCTCGCGCTCTTCGAGAAAGGCGACTAGCCGCCCGATGCTGTCGTCAATGGAGCGGATTGTCGCAAGGTAATCCTGCATATAGCGCTGGAATTTCCAGCGCGTGAGATCATCGCCTCGCGGATCGCGCCTGACGAAATCTGCATTGATCGGACCGTACAGCTCATCAAGCACCGCCCGCTGCTCGTCATTCATGTATGTGTCGAACTGGCGCCTGTACGCATCGTCGTACCAGTCCATGAAGGGCGTGTGTCCAAGGGCGGTCGCATTCTCCGGGGTGATCTTATTGTCGTTGGTAAGCCCCATGTGATCGCTGATACGCATTTCGGCTTCTCTCGCCGCCGTGCCGCGACCGCCATAGTCATCGAACAGCGTCTCCGGCTCGGGAAAAGGAGAAGCGTGGAATTCGGCGGGGTTATCGAGCGGCGGCCACCACTCACGGTGAGGCGCTTTGTGGTGATAGAACAGCAGGAAGGGCTTTGTCGACTCCTCGCGCTGCTCGATCCAGTCGATGGCGAGATCCGTGATGATGTCCGTCACGTAGCCGGTGACCTGGCGCGTCCCGGCTGTGCTGACAAAGTCGGGGTTGTAGTACTCACCCTGGTCGGGCAGGACGTCCCAGTAATCGAAGCCTGTCGGCTCGGACTTGAGGTGCCATTTGCCGACGACGGCCGTCTCGTAGCCAGCTTCTCGCATCAGGCTCTGCAACGTAACCTGTTCGCCATCAAATACGTTGACGTTGTTGCGCAGGCCGTTCGCGTGGCTGAACTTACCCGTCAGAAGCGTCGCTCGGCTCGGCGAACAAATAGAGTTGCCGACAAATGCGCGATCGAATCGCAGTCCCTCCTCGGCGAGTCGATCGATGTTTGGCGTTTCGATCAACGTTGAGCCGTAGGCGCTGATCGCCTGGTACGCGTGGTCGTCTGACATGATGAATATCACGTTCGACCTGGCAGACTCCTGCTCGCTGCAGGCCACCAGCGACAACAGCACAATCGGGCAGGCAATCCAGCGCGCGAAGAGCCCGCTACCTCGAGGCACACTCATGCTACTGCGACAGACGCGCCGCACGACCGGCAATGGCTTTCAGGCCTTCGACGAGTAACCACAGAAACACAAGTGGCAGAATGATCGTCTGCAGGACAAAGATCACGATCAGGCGGACTATCTGTTCGCTGGCGCTCGACGCACTGGCCTTGAGAGTCTGTATACGACCAGACACATCGAGCTGATCGATCGAACTGTCGATCATGTCGCCAAGCCGCTCCATCCAGGATTGATCCTCGCCGCCGGAATTGCTGCTCGACTCCTGCTGGTTGAATTCCTCGATTTCCGTACTCGTCGCTTCGAGCACAGCCGTCGCAGCATCGTGCTCTTCCTCGAGGAATGCCGCAAAAACGATATGCGTGCCGATGATCAGTGCCGGCAACGCGAAACGCAGGAAGACGGTTACAATGAATATCTTCATCGCCATTGCGGCGGTCGCCTGCTTGACGCCGCCTGGCCACCAGCTCGAAACAACCAGGAACAAAGCGGCGGCAACAAGTACGAGGGTGACGCCCCACCAGCCGGCCATGCTCAGAAGGATGTTCTGCAACCCGAGCGAGCTCGTAGCCACGAGCATGACCGACGAGAACTGTTCGATAAGATCGTTAATAGGGTCGAGAATCTGACCGACCGTCAGGTTGACGCCGACGCCACCCGGCTCAACAGCAACCTCGGTACCCTGTGCGACGGAGATGACACCATTGAGCGAGCGCGCTACCGCGAACGTGACGAGCGCTCGCTTGAACGCCTCGTCCGCATAGGTATCGGAGGTGTTGTCAGCGAATCCTGTCAGCGCCAGGCCGACGGCGACGACAGCAACCACCGTCCTTACGATTTTCTTGCGATCGACCATGCTCTTTGGAGCATACCAGAGGTCAGTGGTGACGAGGTTTCCTCAGGGGCACAACACCCTGTTGCTGCAACAGCGTTGCGGCGCGCTTGCTACCAGTCTTGCGCCAGACCTCGAACGTTCGCACGAGATCCGTATGCCCACCCGGGCCCTCGCTGATCTCGTTGAGAACGTCGACGAGCACCTGGAATTTCTGCGCCAGTTCCCGATAGACAGGTGCGAACGCATTGCCACGGAACGTACCAACCACCTCGTCGGACAAGGTCCCATAGGCGTTGCCGCCCATGTGGATGTAATAGTCGATGTCGACTGCCCGGCGCACGAAGCTGTCAGCAAAGAAGCCCGAGATGAACAACGCCACATCGCCGATGCGCTGCAGCATCTGGTTGCGTTCGACGGCCGATGTCGCGCTTGCGGCATCTGCGAGCATCAAGGCCAGCGGGCGCAGGCCGTAGTGATCGCCATCGTCCTCATAGAGGTCTTCGGAGCGCGAGAATAACGTCAGCATGTTGACCACGTAGTGCGCCGCGTCTGGCTCGATGGTGACGCACTGGCGCGCGGTGACGTCCTCAATGGACGTCCGGAAGAAGTCACGCAGGTTGCTGACCTGCATGACACGGTCTGGTTGCCGCCGGTCAATCATCAGAGTCACCTGACATAATCTGTCGGCTCCTATCGTATTACCACAACAGGTCGCATCGTGTGACTCGCATCACAAGTGTGTGAATATACTGGCTGTTCAGCGCTGCTCGCGCTCGATCCCGAGACGCTTCATCTTGGAGCGCAGCGTGCTCGATGGCATGCCGAGGATTTCAGCGGCGCCGCCGTCACCCGAAATTTTCCAGTTCGTGCTGTCGAGTACGTCAATGATGTAGCTGCGCTCGACAGACTCCAGATCTGTTTGTGTGTCCTGCGCCGTGCCGGTAAGCGGTCTATCGGCATCCTTGCCCAGCGGATGCGGCAACTCGAGAACGTTGCTCCCGTTCGCCGTAATCAGCGCGCGCTCAATGATGCTCTCCAGTTCACGAATATTGCCCGGCCAGTCGTAGCTCATTAACTGCTTCATCGTACGCGCCGATATCGCGTCGATATCGCGGCCGAGACGTTTCGCGTGTTTACGCACGAAGTACTCGGCAAGCAGCGGGATATCGCCGCGCCGCTCGCGCAGCGGGGGCAGGGTAATCGGGAAACTGCCTATACGGTAGTAGAGATCGGAGCGAAAATCGCCATGCTCGATCTCCTCCGGCAGGTTGCGGTTCGTTGCAGCGACCAGGCGAACATCCGTTTTCAGAGTCTCTGTGCCGCCGAGGCGTTCGAATTCCCCTGTCTGCAGTACACGCAACAGCTTCGCCTGAAGGTCGAGCGGCAACTCACCCACCTCATCGAGGAAGATCGTGCTGCCATCAGCATTCTCGAAGCGCCCAAGCCGCTGACTTTCTGCGCCGGTAAACGCGCCCTTCTCGTGCCCGAACAGCTCGCTCTCAATCAGGTTGGCGGGCAACGCCGGGCAGTTCACGCTGATCATCGACTTGTCGGCGCGCGGGCTGAGTTTGTGAACCGCCCGCGCGAGCAATTCCTTGCCTGTGCCGGTTTCGCCGAGTATCAGTACAGCCGCATCCGTGGGGGCAACCTTTTCCACCGCCGACAGACAGCGGCGCAGACCGAGGTCTTCGCCGATGATTTCGTCGAAGCTGTGCGCGATACGAACCTCTTCACGCAGCGATATGTTCTCCTGCCAGAGATTCTCATTGAGCTTCTGAATTTCGGCTGCCGCAAGGTGACGCGCAATAGCGCTCGCGAGGATGCCGGCAATCAGCGTCAGCTCGCTGACCGTGGTCTCGCGCCAATCGTGTTGCTCCTTGATGTGGGAGAACGCGCACGTGCCTCCCAGCTGATCGTCCATGATCAATGGAATATCGAGGAGCGATTGCGTGCCCCTGTTCTGCAGTATCTGCTGGTCGGCACGTGCCTCCTCGGGCATATCCGCAACGTCGCGAATGATGATTGGCTTGCCGGCGATCAATTGCGACGTCATCCACGGTACCTGTTTCGCTTCGACAGGTTTCGCGCGGCGTTTGTCGTGGGAACGCTGCCAGGAGAAGCGGGACCGCAGGTACTCCTGTTCGGTGTCGAGCAGATTGATGGTAATTGCGTCAACGCCGTACTGTTGTCCCACCATCGCGAGACATTCGCTGAGCTGTTGCTCGAAGTTGTTGGGGAAAGTCTGCAGGAGTCGAGAGGAGAGCTCTGCGCACAAGGACTGGAAGTCCGCGCGGCGCCGGATGTTGTCCTCGGCCGTCTTGCGCTCGGTGATGTCGTTGATGGTACCCACGACTCGAACCGGCTCGCCCTCATTGTTGACCGTGACCTCGCAGCGCTCCTGCACGATCGCAGTCTTGCCGGCGCCGGCGCGCACGCGGTACTCGATATCGAAGGGTTCGCCATCATCGAGACTGCGTTCTACCGCTTCCTCATAGGCCGGTCGGTCATCGGGATGGATTTGCTGGAGCAACGTCTTATAGCTGGGCTGCGTGGTCTCGGCGTCGAGTCCCAACAGGTGATACATCTCATCGGACCACCATTGCTCGCCACTGTCGATTCTCCAGACCCAGTTTCCAACACCCGCGATGCGTTGAGCTTCCTGTAGACGCGCCTGCACAAGGCGAATTTCCTCGGCATGAGCGAGCATCGTCTCCTGCTGCTGGCGGCGGTTGTAGCCGCGAATCAGCAGCCAAAGTACGCCGAGTATGGCAATTGCGTAAGCCGAGAAGGCCCACCACGTGAGCCAGGGCGCTGGCGCTCGAGAGAACGACACTGTGGCACCAAAGTCGCTCCAGATTCCGTCATTGTTGGCGGCGATGACGAGGAACTTGAAGTCCCCGGCCGGAACGTTCGAGTAAGTAACATATCGCGAGTGGCCGGCTTCGACCCACGCCTTGTCGACACCTTCCAACTTGTAGCGAAACTGGTTCTTGCGCGGCGCTGCAAAATCCAGCGCGGCAAATTCGAAACTGACGACGTTCTGGTCATGGTTCAGGCGAATGTCCTCCGACGAGGTGTCGACAGGTTCACCCATGCTGTCGACACGCGTTATGACGACTCTCGGGGGTGCCCGGTGGTTGGTGAACTCCTCCGGGTAGAACGCGTTGAACCCGTTGATGCCGCCGAAGAAAAGCTCACCGTCAGCAGCGCCAAAGCCAGCTGCCATGTTGAACTCATCGTTCTGCAAACCGTGACTCGTATCGTAGTTACGAAAGGTCCCGCGGCGCGGATCGAGCCGCGTGAGCCCGCGAGCCGTGCTCATCCAGAGAAAACCGTCTCCATCCCAGATACCGCTATAGATGGTATTGCTCGGGAGTCCGTCAATTTCCCCGTACCGAACGAACGACAAGCGACCGGCTTCACGTTCGTTGCGACGCCAGCGATTCAGCCCGGCGCCTTTTACGGAAATCCAGAGATCGCCATCGGCACTCTCCTCGATCATCAGGATTTCGTTGCTGGCAAGGCCATCGTAACGGCCGGGCTCGTCGCGATAGCGCGTGAACTTGCCACTGGCGCGGTCGAAGCTGTTCAGGGCACCGCCGTAGGTGCCGACCCAGAGGATACCTTGCGAATCCTCGAACAGGACCATTAAGCGGTCATTGCTGATCGAATCCGGATCAGTCGGATCGTGCTCAAATCGCTCGAATGTCCTGGACGCCTCGTCGAAGCGGTTTAGTCCACCGCCGAAAGTGGCAACCCAGAGCGCGCCCTGGCTATCGCGCAGGAGGTACGTGATTCCGTTGGCGCTCAGGCTCGACGCGTCGGCCGGATCGTGCGTAAAGGTCTCGTAGAGGCCCGTCGCCGCATCGCGATAGGCCAGCCCGGACCGCCGCGTGCCTACCCACAGACCGCCGTCGGCATCGCCATACAATGCCATGATCCTGTCACTCGGCAGACCCGCTGTGTCGCCCGGTACGTGACGGGTCACACTGATCTCGCTTGCTTCGCGATTGAGCCGGTTCAGTCCCCCGCCGTAAGTGCCGATCCAGATAGAGCCGTCCGGCGCTTCAGCAAACGTAGTGACCGTATTCTGACTGAGCCCGCCGCCGCCGCTCGCGTCAGCGCGGAAGTGCTTCATGAATCGATTGCGCTGGTTCCAGCGGCTGATGCCGTCGTAGGTTCCAACCCACAGAACCCCGCCATCGTCCTGGAACAGGGACAACGCGTTGTCGTGGCCCAGGCTGTAGCGATCGCTGGCATCGTTCGTGTAGCGATCGAATCCCGATCCATCCGTACGCCAGGCATTTAAGCCACCGAGCGTGCCGATCCAGATCAGTCCGGCGTCGTCCTGGAAGATCGCGTTGATGCGATTGTCGGTAATGCTCGACGAATCTCCGGGATCGTGGGTGAAGTGCTCGAAACCGCCGCTCGCCGTATCCATGCGATTCAATCCACCGGAGGTGGTACCGATCCAGAAGTGTCCGTCGGCGTCCTCGAACAGCACTCGCAACTCGTTGTCATTGAGTGACTGAGGGTTGGCCGGATCATGCCGGTAGTTTCTGAAGGTGCCCGTCGTGTCATCGAACCGACTGAGACCGTTGGTTGTCGCGATCCAGAGCACACCCCGACTGTCCCTCAGAACGTCCCAGATATGAGGACTGGCAATGCTACCGGGATCAGCGATATCGTGCGGGAAATGTTCGAACTTGCCGGTCTGCGGGTCGAAACGATCGAGGCCGGCGCCATCCGTGCCCACCCAGATCAGACCATCCGTATCTTCATAAACGACGCGCACCCGGTTGTCGGCGATCGACTGCGGGTCACCCGGATCGTTAACGAAATTGGTGAAACTGCGATCGTGCTGATTGTAGCGAGACAGTCCCCCTGCATCGGTACCGATCCATAGTGTCCCGTTCGAGTCGATGAGCAACGTGCGAACAGACTCATCAGAGATTGAATTAGCGTCGGCAGGATCATGCGCAAACACAGTGAACGTGTAGCCGTCCCAGCGGTTGAGTCCTTCCTGAGTACCGAACCACATGAAGCCGCGCGGATCCTGAACGATGTCGTAAACAAAAGCCTGCGACAGGCCATCGTCGCGCGACAGGTGCTGGAATCTTACGCTGCGCGACTCAACCGCATAGGCAATCGTCGACGTCGCCAGCAATGCTAGCGAAAGGAGCGCCAGAAGTGTGCCTCGACGCGGCGCGCGCACGTTATTCCTGTTTGACCCAGGTATCGATGGAGATGGACTGCTTCAGGAGATCGTTCCAGATGATGCCATCGTTCCAGATGATGCCGTCATTCCAGATGATGCCGTCATTCCAGATGATCCCATCGTTCCAGATAATGCCGTCGTTCCAGATGATGCCGTCGTTCCAGATGATGCCGTCGTTCCAAATGATGCCGCCGCCCCATACATGTCCTTCGCTGAAGTCGCTGGCGCCGTCCCAATCGTCTTCGTAATCATCGTCATCGTCGTCTCGACCCGGGATGTCGAGGAAGTACGGCCCTGGTTCGAGACGACGAACGCGGCCACGGAAATGCGCCTTGCCGCTGAGGTCTGCGTCGACCTCCAGGCCACGATTGGCGCAGTGGTATTGCGTGCTGGCGACGCCGGCTTCGACGTCGATCATGCCTGTGCCCTGCTGAAATACGCTGTAAGCCGGCATGCCGGCTTCATCGCGCGCCATTCGAGCCGAGCTGACCAGTTTGCACTTGATCGCATCCGGCATGAGCCAGGGCTGAGCGTCGAGCATGAGCGCGACGGCGCCTGTGACGACCGCGGCCGACTGAGACGTGCCTGACATTGTGAAGTAGCTGTCGCCGTCGTGGTAGTGCGGGTGCTTCTCTGCGTACTTGCTCTCTTTGCCAACCATGCCGCGCACATGCCCGCCCGGCGAAACGACATCCGGTTTGATGAACGCCTCGTAGGTCGGCCCTGCCGATGAGAACGTTGCAAGCGTGTCGTCGGTCCAATCGAGAGGCGTGACGCTGTCGGTCAGCGAACCAACCGTGACGACGTAAGGAACGTTACCCGGGACGCCGATCGTCATCGGTTCAGGCCCTTCGTTGCCGGCCGATGCCACAACAACGATACCGTTCTGCCAGGCCACCATGGCCGCCTGCGCGAGCGGATCGTCCCAGTAGTATGAACGAGGCGCAGCGCTGAAAGACATGTTAATCACGCGTACGTTCAATTTGTCTTTACGCTGCACAACCCAGTCGATACCGCGAATCACATCGAGATAGGTGCCTCTGCCGTCCTGATCGAACGCCTTGACGATCGTCAGGCTTGCATCTGGCGAAATGCCATTGAATTCGCTGTCCTTGAAACGACTGCTGGCAATCACACTCGCCACGTGAGTACCGTGCCCGTTGTCGTCGCTGTGCTGGTTGGCACGAAGCTCCAGGTCTGCAATCGCATCATAGTGGCCAACGATGCGGGACTGCCCCTTGGCGTTGCCCCGCAGGTATTTTGACTCCCGGCCCGTCGCCCACATACCCGTATCGATGATGGCGATGCCGACGCCATCGCCGGTAATGCCCGACCAGTGCAATGCGTCCGCACCCGTGAGGCTCGCAACATAGGTGCGCTTGGCCCCTTTGTCGCTGTCACCCTGATGGTCGTATGTCGGAGCAGCGGGGAAGTCGACCGAACAGCCGTTATCGAAAAACAGTCGAATTTCGTAGCCACTGTCGTACCGAGTGGCCCTCCAGAACTCAGCCTCAACCGTGACCGGCACACCGGGGCCGAATGTCACGCCACTCGGCAGGTCCTCTTCAAATTCGTCGTCATCGTCGAGTTCGTCTCTGAACTGCGCCGCTGTAAACGTGGCGCTGACGCCCCTTACCCGACCAAACCAGGCATTGTCATTGTTGAATTCAATCTCTTCGAGAGCGCCGTTTTTCTTCGGCCAGATGATGGACATCCCGGCAAGCGACAACGCGGTCTTGCCATTGTTCGTCACGGTCCAGTAGACATCGTCAGAGTCGTAGGACAGCTGTTCACTTGCGCTGATCGGGCACGTCCGGGGCACAGCAGATGTGAGCGTCGGCTGGACAACAGAGGTTGCCACCTCGCGGTCCTCGTATACGCGTTTAATGCCCTCGGCGCTGCGTACAGCCTCGAGCTGGTCGCTCGTCAACGTCGCGCCAACGGCGTGGATGATGCCAAGTTCGTGGGTGATGATGCCACCGGATTCAGCGACGGCACTGCGGGCCGTATCGAGATCGTCGGCCTGGACGATGTAGCTGCGTGTTTCTTGTGGTTCCGGCGAACTGAGAGAATCTGCAAAAAAGACTATGCACGCACCGATCAGTACGAGCATCGCAATAAGCCATTTGCGCATTTAGGCGCCCCCTAACGCACTACGTTTTTGTTCTTGATTCGCGGGCACATTAGCAAAACGGCAATTACTTGGCAGCTCCGATGACAACGCCGTCTGGACTGGATCTTTGGCAGGAGAGTGTGTTTGTGGGAAGCGCCTGTTTTCGTCCACATAAGGTCGGGAATGCACAGTTATGTGCATTTTTGTGATAACACGAAATTCGAGAAATTGACTGTTTTCCAAACGCACAAAATGCATGTCGAGGATTTCATGCATTTTGCGCAAAGTGCGCACCGGCACGATCTTCCCGAACGCCCGATGGCGCCAACGTCTATCGATACTGGTTTGCAGGCCGGTAACGGCGAGAATCGATGGCCTGGTTGGCCCGATCACGGGGAATCACATAGACTGAGTCGCAATGACCCCCATGACTAACGAACTGGCCGCCCTGTTCGCCGGTGTTGGCGCTATCAGTGTGCTGACCGGCGCCGGCGTGAGCACCCGTTCGGGAATTCCGGATTACCGGGACCGCGATGGCGAGTGGAAGTCCGCCCCGCCCATGCAGTTTGCCGAGTTTGCGAGTAGCGACACGGCCCGCCGGCGATACTGGGCCCGCAGCTACGTCGGTTGGCAGCGATTCGGCACGGCCCGGCCGAATGCCGCGCATCACGCGCTTGCGAGGCTCGAAGCCGCTGGCAAGGTGGATACCGTCATCACACAGAACGTCGATCGCCTGCACAGCCGCGCAGGCAGCGAAAACGTCATCGACTTGCACGGCGACCTGGGAAAGGTGCGCTGTATCGACTGCAGCGATACATCGCTTCGGCATACTTTCCAGCGTGAACTGAAGGCTGCGAATCCGGACTGGCACGCGCACGTATTTCGCTACCGACCCGACGGCGACGTCGAACTGGCTGAAGACAGCCACGCTGACTTCTCGGTGCCCGCCTGCTCAAGGTGCGGCGGCCGAATCAAACCGGACGTCGTCATGTTCGGAGAATCTGTCCCGAAAGACCGGGTCGAAGATGCCATGGCCGCAGTCGATCGCACAGATGCTCTGCTCATCGCAGGCTCATCACTCATGGTCTTTTCCGGCTTCCGTTTTGCACGACGCGCCCACGAGTCGGGCAAGCCTATCGCTATCGTCAATCGCGGCAAGACTCGCGCAGATGATTTCGCGACAATGAAAATCGATGCCGATTGTGGCGACATTCTGTCGCAGCTTGAGGGAAACGACGGTAACAAGGCCAAATTGGGTTAGGGAATGCTGCAAAGTACCGACGAATCGCTCTCAGCACGCTATGCGCGGATACGCGACGCATCGCTGTCGCTTTGCGAGCACCTGGCCATCGAGGACCAGGTCGTGCAAAGCATGCCGGACGTGAGCCCGACGAAATGGCATCTCGCCCATGTCACCTGGTTCTTCGAACGCTTCGTGCTCTTGCCGCATGCTGACGGCTACAAGCTATTCGATGACCAGTATCACTACCTGTTCAACTCTTATTACTACAGTGCTGGACAGATGCATGCGCGGCCACGGCGAGGTCTGCTGACGCGGCCAACGGTTGCCGAGGTCATTAAGTACCGGTGCCATGTTGACGCGGCCGTATTGAGTCGACTGGAAAAGGAAGTAAACAAGGACCTGGCGTTCCTCGTGGAGCTGGGACTCAATCACGAGCAGCAACACCAGGAGCTGATGCTGACCGACATCAAGCACGTCCTGTCATGTAATCCGTTACAGCCTGCCGCTCACCCAGAACTCGTATCACCACCGGTCAACGAGCCGGCACCACTGACATTCATCCAGGGCAAGACGGGAATTTACGAGATCGGGTATGCCGGAGACGGCTTTTGCTTCGACAACGAAACGCCGAGGCACGAAACGCTCCTGCACCCTCATGCCATCGGGTCACGACTCGTTACCAATGGCGAGTATCGCGAGTTCGTGCGCGACGGCGGCTACGAAGACTGTGAACTCTGGCTCTCGGATGGATGGGCGACCGTCAATGAGCGCGGCTGGCGAAGGCCACTCTACTGGGCCGAAGGACTCGATGGAGAATTCACGCTGGGCGGACTGCGCGAGCTGGATGTCAATGCGCCTGTCACACACGTGAGCTATTACGAAGCCGATGCTTTCGCACGCTGGGCCGGCGCCCGATTGCCGACCGAGGCGGAGTGGGAAACGGCGGCGCGCAAACAAGAAGTTGAAGGCAATTTTGTCGAGTCCAGCTACTGGCAACCAGTCGCCGGCGACGGCGCGCAGTATTTCGGCGATGTCTGGGAATGGACGTCGTCGGCGTACGCGCCCTACCCGGGGTTCAGGCCGCTGGAAGGCTCGTTGGGTGAATACAATGGCAAATTCATGTGTAACCAGATGACAGTGCGGGGCGGCTCCTGCGCCACTGCGCTCGATCACATTCGCCCCGAGTACCGGAGTTTCTTCTACCCTGACGCGCGCTGGCAGTTCCTGGGCATCCGGCTTGCCAAACACCTCGGAGCCTGACGCGATGTCGAATTCGGTCGAACATGCGGCGTACCTCACCGAGCAGGACGATACGGCGTCTGACGAACTCATTGAACTGGTCAATGGACTGCAGTTGCCGTTGAAGACCATCTCGCCGAAGTACTTCTACGATGAGCGCGGTTCGCAGCTGTTTGATCAGATAACCGAGCTGCCAGAGTACTACCTGACACGTACTGAGCTCTCGATCATGAACCGCCATATCGCCGAAATGGCTTCTCTGATCGGTCCCACGGCCAGCCTGATTGAATTCGGCAGCGGTTCGAGCCAGAAAATTCGCATCCTGCTCGAACACCTCGTCGACCTGGCCGCCTACGTGCCAGTGGATATTTCACGCGACCACCTCGTGGCATCGGCGGATGCCCTCGCGGCTGACTACCCGGGCATTGAGGTATTGCCGGTCGCTGCGGACTTCACCCAACCCTTCGACTTGCCCAGCCCGGCCGTGATGCCAATCCGTAACATCGTCTACTTTCCGGGCTCAACAATCGGCAATTTCTCGCCTGAGGCGGCGGCGGGGCTGCTCGAGGTCATGCACCACGAAGCCGGTGCTGGCGGCGGCCTGTTGATCGGTATCGATCTTCGCAAGGATATCGAGACTCTGGAGCGTGCCTATAACGACGCCAGCGGCGTTACGGCTGAGTTCAACCTGAATGTCCTGAACCATCTCAATCACGCATACGGTGCTGACTTCGACGCCGGGGCATTTCGGCACATGGCCGAATACAACGAGATCGACGGCCGCATCGAGATGTACCTCGTCAGCGAGAAAGACCAGGCCGCCAGCATCGGCGGAGTACGTCTAGCGATCGCCGATGGGGAACGCATTCTCACCGAACACTCGCACAAATACGCATTAGAGGACTTCAATGCGATGACTGCGCGGGTCGGATTCAGGCCGGTTCGACACTGGACGGACGCGGACGAGAAATTCGCCGTTTGCTTCTTCGAACGCGACTAGTCGACGGCGATAAACGCTGCCATACTGCGCGCCCTTTTCGCCGGTGCGCAACCATGTTCCGAAACGTACGCCTTTACCAACTCGATAGCCCCTGGCCCGATAGCGAAGAGGCTCTCGATGAGTCCTTGCAGAACGCATCTTTCGTACCCTGCGGACCGTTGACGGAGCGCAGCTCCGGGTGGGAAGCGGTCGCACCCGACGCGGGCAACTCCCTCGCTCGTCGCGTGAACGGCGCCGATCTCGTCAAGCTGCGTAGCCAGTCGCGTGTTTTGCCGGCAGCTGCAGTAAACGAGGAGCTCGAGGCGCGCATCGAGGATTATCGCCAGCGCATGAAGGAGGATCCGACAGCTCGCGAAAAACGTCGCCTCAAAGCGGAAGTGCGCGATGAACTGATGCCGAAGTCGATGGTGAAGTCGGATCGTATCTGGGGATATGTCGATATCGGCACGAAGATCGCTGGTATTGACTCGGCACAGCCGGCCAATGCCGAACGCTTCCTGCGTCGCCTGAAGGCCCCGTTTGGCGACCTGAATATTCAGCCGCTGCAGTTCGCGAGCCCGGTGCACGAGTTTCTGACGGCGATGTTTCTCGGCGATGCGCCGCCCAACTTCGCGCTGGGTCGCGAATGCCGCATGCAGGATGCCACGGACGCAGGATCCAACGTCCGTTGGTCGAATTTCGACCTCACGGATTCAACGATTCGTCGTCACGTTGTCGACGGCATGCGCCTCACCCACCTCGGACTCGTCTACGACAATGTCATGAGTTTTGTGCTCGACGAGAACGGCGTCATGACAAAGGTAAAGTTCCTTGGCATAGACGACGTTGCCGACGAGGACGACGATGCAGTTGCACGACTGGACGCGGAATTCGTACTCTTCTCAGGCACGCTGCGGGCCATGCTGAGGGATCTCGGGAAATTACTGGGCGGTATCGCTCAACCTGTATGATGTCGAGTCTCTTATGCGAGTGACGAAAAAGATACTTGCCTGGCTCGGCGGCCTCCTCGTCGTCGGATACATCGCCATCGCGATTCGCGTCGCGACATACGATAACACCGCGCCGTCCTACGACGGGCCGCGTGCCACTTACGCTACGATCGCAATCTTCGGCGCGAGCGGCACAGCCGGCGATGGCATTCTCAAGGCCGCCCTGGCGAGCCCCGACGTTGAGACGATCCATGTCATCACGCGACGCGAAACGCCACGCATTGCAGAGGGCGTTGCCGCCGGAAAGGTCGAGATGACGATTCACATGGACTATCTCGACTACGCCGCGATTCACAAGCAGATTACCGATGTCGACGCCGTCTTCTGGGCAATTGGCCTTAGCTCACTCGGCGTGGAAGAAGACCTCTACCGCCGCATTCACGTCGATTTTCCGCGGCGCTTCGTCGAAGAATGGGCAGAGGTGGCCACCAAACCTGCGATCTCGTTTCACTACATTAGCTCCAGCGATATCTCCGAGGATGCGCGGTCGATGTGGGCACGGGTCAAGGTCGAGGCGGAGAACTCGCTGTTTGACTTCGCCGAGGGTAGCAAGATGCGCGTCATTGCCTATCGTCCTGACTACATCGGTCCGACCGAGGAAGAGGCGCATCCTGGACAAACGATACTCTATGGATTCTTCAAGCCGTTGGGCGCCGCGCTGAAAGCAGAACAGATCGGCCAGGCCATGATGGAAGCTACATCGCGTCAGGCCGAGTTCGCGAACGGCGACAAACTCGGTACGTTCAAGATCATTCGTTACAGCGACGCCTTCGAAGTACGATAACGCCGGAGGCCCGGCATCGGACGTTATGCAGACAGACGCAAATCAGGACTGGCGTGAAGGTCTGCTCGACCGGGTTCGCGTTGAGTGCGGCTCCCGCCGTGATGCCGACCAGGAGTCCGCGGCGTGTGTGGTCGATTTCCCGGATGGCGACCTCCCCGTTATTCGTCGATACCCAGTCTCTCGTGCATGATTGGACTGGTCGTCGTGTATTGTACATGCACTTTCTTGTCCGGCTCGACGCGCGCCTTGATCGCGAAAGCAGCGAGCGCGGCTTCATGGAAGCCGCACAGGATCAGCTTCTTCTTTCCGGGGTAATAGTTGATATCGCCGACAGCGTAGATGCCCGGCTCGGACGTCTCGAACTTCTCGGTGTCGACGTTGATCGTCTTACGATTAATGTCGAGGCCCCAATCGGCGATAGGCCCGAGCTTGGGCGCAAGACCAAAGAACACGAGCACGTGGTCGACATCGACCTCAACGGCATCGTCCTCCTTCGGCTGGATCGTGATTGACGCTACCTGCCCGTTCACACCCGAAATTGCCTTCGCTTTCGCGTTCGTGATTTCGTCCATGACACCATCAGCGACGAGTTTCTTCATCTTGGCGACCGAATCGTGCACGGCCCGATATTCGTCGCGACGATGCACAAGCGTGATTCGCTCAGCAACATCGGCAAGCTCAATGACCCAGTCCAGGGCCGAATCGCCACCGCCAAGGATGGCCAGCTTCTTGCCGCGGAATTGCTCCGGATCGCGTACGCGATAGTGCAGCGTCTTGCCGGCATAGTCTTCCGCGCCTTTGACGTGCAGGGGCCGCGGCTGGAAGGAACCGACACCCGCGGCGATCACGACAGCTTTCGCGGTGAATTGCTTGCCCTTGCTGGTCTCGACGTGGAATGTGTCGTCGTCGTTGCGCCGCAAGAGCTGTACTTCCTCACCGAGATGGAACCCGGGGCTGAACGGCTCGATCTGCTTCATGAGCTGATCGGTTAATTCCTCCCCTGTGCATACGGGCACCGCCGGTATGTCGTAGATCGGCTTGTCGGGGTAGAGCTCTGTGCATTGTCCGCCTGGCTGGCGTATCGAGTCGACGACCTCCGCTTTGAGACCAAGCAGGCCGAGTTCAAATACCTGGAACAGGCCGCAGGGACCTGCGCCTACGATGACGACGTCAGTGTTGATCACGGGGGGTGCCTCCTTCGACGAGGAGATTATCCTAGTTCTGCTGCTTATACACCCAGCGCAGTTGCAGGCTGACGCCGATGACAAACAGGACCAGCAGTACCAGGTGCGAGTTCCTCATGAGAGGATCTTCCAGCGAGGTGACGATTGGGTCACCAACGGGCAGTCGCAGCAGCGCGTCGGTGACTGCCGGTATGCAGTGGAACAGCAAGGTTGCCGACAAACTGAACGCCTGCACGTACCGTGAAAACTTGCCGAACAGCTTCAGGATTGCCGCCGCCATGCCAACAACGAGTGCAGCGAGCGTCAGTACAGCAAGGCCATGCGCCGGCCCGAAGCCGCCGTGCTGAAAAATGGCGAGCGCGGTGCCGGCCGTCACGAGCGTCGTAGCAAGGTAGATCTGCGCAGACCGGTTCTTCGGGTCAATTTCCTTGTAGCGGATCAGCGTGAAGGCACCGCTGACCAGCGCGATGATACCCATCGCCGTATGAAACCAACCGAGTGCAGTAATCTCAGGCATGTGTCGATCCTATCACGACGCCGGATCGTGGCCGGCCCGATAGACCTCGCGCAGGGGCCGCGTCTGGAACAGCATCGCGGAACCCAGGGTGATTGCTGATACGGCAACGAGGATGACGGTCATCCTCATGTGCGGCTGCTCGAGCGCAATGCGCATTTCAAGGAGCCGATACAGCGTCCACAGCCATTCGAGCGTGCCCAGCACCAGCGCAGTCTGCACGAGCCGGGCGACGAGTACGTGGCGAATGGGCAGTAACCCAATCAGTATCAGGCAGGCGACGACGAACGGCATGTTGCCGTCGCGAAGGAAGTGCGCGCCGAGCATCACGAGGCTCAGAACGATAAGCGTGAAAAAAAGCGCTTTCATCATCACCCTAGGATATCGCTGCGCCCAGCGCCGCGTCGAATCGCTCAAGATCTATATCATCCGTATACAGATGCGGCGCAACGCGCAGGTGATCGCCACGCACGCTGGCGTACACGTGGTGCTCGATCAGTTGTGCAGCCAGCTCGCGCGGCTCAGTATCGGGCAGGCGCGCGCTCTGAAAGTGCGGTCCCCGTCTCTCGAGCGGCATTGTCTCGAAGCCATGCGCGTCGAGAATTCCTGCAATGCGTTCGTTCGTTGCATGCAGCGTGTCCGCGATTGTCTCGATGCGCCACTCATCGAGAAGTTGCAGCGCCGCCAAAGCGCCCGAGATATTCGAGAAACCGCATTTCTCACCCATGTCGAAGCGCCGCGCGCCGGGCTGGTATCGGTCTGTGAACTCGGCGAGCCGTGAGAAATCTTCCGCCCTGTCCCGGCTCATCCAGGCTTCCTCAATCGGCACGCCGTCGAAATACTGCTCATCGACGTACAGGAAGGAAACACCGTAAGGAGAGAACTGCCACTTGTACGCCGCAGCGACCATGAAGTCCGGGCCGAGCTGTCGAATATCGACCGGGCATCCGCCAATCGTCTGCGTTAGGTCGAGCACGACTTTCGCGCCGACATCACGCAGAGCCGGAATGACGGTGTCGAGATCGACGGTTTCAGCAGACGCCCAGTGATGCCCTTCGAGCGTCGCAACGGCGATCCGTTCACCAAAATGGGCAATCGCTGCGATGAGCGCATCTGACCAAGCCTGGCCATCTTCCTTCGTGACGACCTGAATCTCCGCTCCCGTCGTCAGGGCCTGGCGGCGCCACGAGTAGTAGTTCGACGGGAACTGGTCGCCCATCGTGAGAATGATGTCGCCGGCACTCGTGGACAGGTTGTTGGCGGCACAAGCAACGCCGTAACCGGCCGACGGCACGACCGCAATATGATCGGCGTTGCAGCCTGTTTGATTCGCAAACGCTGAACGCAGCGCCTCGACCTCGCTGAAGAAGTCGGGGGGCGTTATCGTCCATGGCTGTGCGCGACGAGTCGCGCCACGGATAGTGGCCTCGAGCACCGCGCGTGGCTGCGGTGTCATGTAGGCCGCATTGAGATAGCAAATGTCACGCGGAAGATCGAACGCTGCCCGATAGTCACTGGCCATGGCTTGCCCCTGTCAGTTCAGGTGCGACCTGAACGGTCGCGAGAAGAAAACGAGCAGCCCGGCAAGCAGAATCGCCAGGGACGTCCACATCGACAGACGCCAGAAGCTTGTCGCCGCCCTCAGAATTTCAAAGCGCTCGACGTAGATCGTCTCGCAGGCGCCGTCGCCCTTGTCAGTGCGCGTCGTGCTGGTTCCTCGCAGGCCACCAGGACTCTCATAGCTCGCGAGATAGCCTTGCACTCGTATCTGGTCGCCAATTCGAATCTTGTGGACGCGATCGCGGATTCTATGATCGTCCGACAGCAGGTGATTATTGGACAACTGGTTCATGTCGAACGACTGCCAGGCCACCGTATCGCGAGTCCTCACGTTGCAAGTGAAAATGCCATTCCAGAAATCGAGCTTGTCGAGCAGTGCGGTCGTTGTGTTGTCGCCCCAGACAACGCAGACATCGAGCATGTTCAGGTGGTCGTCGGCGAGCCGGTGCATGCGGCTGTTTTCGTCATGATGCCGGTAGGACACGACCATGCCGACCAGGTCATAGCGAAATTCGGGCAAGACCTTATATTCCACATCGTTCCAGCTGACCTCAAACGGTGCCTTGCCCGATGTGGTCTGGCGCGGTTCCTCGGCGATCGAGGGGACATAGTCGATGGAACCCGGCAGTTCATTGCGGTTCCAAAAAGAGACCAGCAGCCACAAGAAACTGACGATGATCAGGACATTAATCGCTTTGTACATCATCAAAACCCACGCCGAAGCAGTGCGTATTCTAATGCAATGCACAACGCCACGACCCCCTGGCATCGTGCGATAATCACGCCATGACATCATTTGTATCGGAACTTCGACGCCGCAACGTCCTTCGCGTAGCTGCGGCCAATGCCCTCGTGGCCTGGATCCTGATCGAGGCAGGCTCGGTTCTGCTCCCGACATTCGACGCGCCGGAGTGGTTCTTCAAGCCGTATGTGATCATCATCGTCATCGGCTTCTTCGCTTCGCTGATATTCACCTGGGTCTTCGAGGTGACGCCGGAAGGCGTCAAGCTGGATCGTGACGTCGATCACTCGAGCGCCGCGCCGAGGTCGCGCAGTCGCATGAACGCATTGATCATTGGCCTGCTCGTACTCGCGCTCGGAGTGTCTATCACGTTGAACATCACGGGACTCCGTAGCGACGAGGCACCAACCGTCGCTACCATGGTTCGGGATTCCATCGCCGTGCTGCCGTTCGAGAACCGCAGCACGGATGCCGAGAACCGGTTCTTCGCCGATGGCATCCACGACGACATCCTGACACGCCTTGCCAACGTAGAGTCACTGCGTGTCATTTCGCGCGTCTCGGTCGATCGCTTTCGCAACACGACGCGCGATATCCGGCAGATCGGCCGCGACCTCAATGTCAGCACGATCGTCGAAGGTGCCGTGCAGCGAATTGGCGACCAGGTACGAATTACGGTCCGGCTCGTGGACACGCAAACCGACGAGCAGCTCTGGGCGGAAACCTACGACAAGGCAATGACGTTGCAGAACGTCTTCGAGATCCAGAGCGAAATCAGTGCCCGCATCGCGACGGCGCTGCGCGCAGCGCTATCGCCGCAGGAGGAACTGCGCCTTGCATCGATACCAACTGACAGCATTGCGGCATACGAGGAGTTTGTGAACGGCCGCAACAACCTGTCGATTCGCAGTTTCTCTTCTCTCCTGCAGGCTCGGCAGCAGTTCGAGCGTGCCATAGAACTCGATCCGGACTACGCCCAGGCATACGCCGGTCTGGCGCAGGCGGTTCTGATTCTCGTCACGAATCACAAGGCGCTGACGCGCGAAGAGGCATTCTCGATTGCCGAGGACTCAATCGGTACGGCGCTCAATATCGACGCCGAGCTCGGACATGCCTACGCTGTCCGTGGCCTCATGAAAATGATGGAGTGGGAGACCACTCTGATTGGTACCGCCAACCTCGAGGCTGCGGAGGACTATCGCCGCGCGATTGCGCTGAGTCCGAGCCTGGCCGACGCCTACGTGTGGTTCGCATCGCTTAAGGAAACGGAAGGCGATGTCGACGCCGCGATTGAGCTTCTGACGAAGGCGCTCGAGATCGACCCACTCAGCCGTATACCGTATGTCAATCTGCCAAACTTCTACGCGGCCGAAGGACACAACGAAAAGACCACCCAGCTGCTGCTCAAGGCGAGCCAGCTTTTCGAGGACTGGTCCACGCCCTACAGCTATATGAGCAATCACATGCAGAAGCTCGGGCGTCTGGACGAATCAGTCGCATGGGGCCTTCGCGAAACTGCGCTGAGCGAGGACCCGATGGCAGGCGGCGCCCTGATTGCTATCTACCAGGAGTTCGGCAACGAGAAAGCGGTAACCGCTTTCGTCGAGGATTTCCCCGAGGATCACCCGATGTATCCGCTGGGCAAGAGCTACTGGTACTTCATCTCGCGTGACTACGACGCTGCCCTGGCCGAACTCCAGAGCATTGCTGAACTGTCGGCTATTCCGAAGGACCCGTTTATGGGACTGGTCGTCAGCACCGCCGTGATTACCGGCGAATACGATATGGCGCACAGCTACCTGATCCAGTCCAGCCCCTCGCTGGTCGCAGACGAGGAGCGCGTCGTCAATCGCTACAACCTCTGGCAGGCCGTGATGCTCGCCTTTATCGAGCAGAAACGGGGCCGCATGAAAGAAGCGCAGCGGCTTCTCGACGAAGCTGAGATAGTCGTGGAAACTGTGCCGCGGCTTGGCATGCGCGGTCATGGCATCAAGGACGTGCACATCCTGACCATGCAGGGGCGGCCCAATCTCGCGATCGAGCGCCTGAGCGAGGCCGTTGATGCCGGCTTTCTGATCTCGCCAGCCTTCGATGCCTGGCCGTTCGACGTCGACCCAATCATCGAGCCACTGCGCTCGGACCCGCGCTTCCCGGAAATCGAGCAGCGCATGCAGGATCGTATCGAGACCATGCGCCGGAATGTCGAGGAAGCGGAGGCAAGCGGCGATTGGAGCGAGCTACTGGGCAGGGCCGAAACGACCTGACCAGGAACGGTTTAATCCAATTGCCGCCGGGAAGCATCTAAAGAGCAATACCGCCTAGTTTCGGAGGCTCGAAATGAATCCCAAGACCATCACCCGGATGCTGCTGGTGTCCGTACTCCTGATTCCTGGACTCGCAATTGCCGATTTCTTCGGTAAATCCGGCTCGTTTGAGGAGCGCCTGATGCTGGACGATCCGATCGTACTCAGTGTCGACACGGGCAGCGGGTCAATCGACGTCCAGGCCGGCTCGGGCTCCGAGGCGATCATCAAGGGCAAGGTCCGCGTCAGGAAACGCAAATTCTTCGGCACGTCCGCCGATGCGGAGGAGATTCTTGCCGAGGTGCAGGAGAATCCGCCGATCGTTCTCGATGACGATCGCCTGAAGGTGGGTCACTTCGAGGACCGCAGCCTCGCGAAGCGCGTTAGCATCAGCTACGAAATCGTCGTGCCGGCCGACACGGAGGTTATCGCCGACACTGGGTCGGGTTCGATCACGATCCTGAATATCGCGGCACCCGTCAATGCCGACACGGGCTCGGGCAGCATCAGGCTCGAGAACATCGGTGGCCCGGTACGGGCGGATACGGGCAGCGGTTCGATTCATGCCGACGGCGTTGGCGGCGAATTCCATGCCGATACCGGCAGCGGCAGCGTCTACTTGATGCAGACCGCCCCGGGCGATGTAACGGTCGATACCGGATCCGGAAGCAGCGAGCTGCTCGGCGTCGTCGGCGCATTGGATGCCGACTCAGGTAGCGGCCGCATCGTTGTGCAGGGTCGCCAGGAAGGACGCTGGAGGCTCGATACAGGCTCCGGCTCCGTGCGCATCGACCTTCCGGACGACGCGGCCTTCGATCTCGATGCCCAATCGAATTCGGGCGGCATCACGATCGATCATCCATTGACGATGGAAGGCAAGATCTCCAAGAAACACGTCCGTGGAGAGGTTCGCGGTGGCGGGCACCTCCTCGAGATCGACACCGGCTCCGGCACAATCCGGGTCGAATAGACCGGGCTAGCTAGACCGCACGAATCTTGGTGTTCGCAGTCTTCTTGCGAGCGGTCTTCTTGCGCGTGGTCTTTTTGCGTGCCGGCTTCTTCAGGGCTGCCTTGAGCTCGTTCATCGAGTCTTCGATGCAGTCAACGAAGAACTCCATGTCCGGAAGGATCTCGCGTGTTGATGTGACGTTGAACGTCATCTCGCCGTTGTAGCTCGGCGTGGCAATGAACAGACCCATGCCGTTAACGAGCGGCGCGATACCGTAGGCACCTACCTGCTTCGCGCCGTTCATGTAGAGCGGCACCTGAGGGCCGGGCACGTTCGAGATGAACAGGTTGCACATTCGCGAGGCCATGCCCGCACGGAGCACGAGGCGCCCCGCGAGCACCTGCGTCCCGGCCGGGACGTGCTTGCTCAGATCGGTCATCAGTCGCGCAGACACACCAGACTTGGCTTCCTTACTCTTCTGAGTGGCGCCATGGATAGTCTCGAGCCGTTCGATCGGGTTCTCGATATTCGTGTAGATCGGCGCCGTCATCGACGTGATGTTGTTGCGCGGCGTACTCGCATCGGACGTTTCACCACCGCGGGCATTAATCGGCACCCAGGCGATCAGCGAATCTTCGGGCAGCTCCTGGTGGTGCTGAAGATACTTGCGTAGTGCGCCACCACAAATAGCGAGCACGACATCATTGACCGTGCTGCCGGGGACCGCCTTACGAATGGTCTTCAGGTCCTCGAGCGGGAACGCGCGAGCACCGAACATCTTCTGCGGCGCTACGGGAACGTTGAAACGCGTTTCCGGAATATTGCGGCCCTCGCCCTTCTTGGACGTCAGCGCTTTCTGCGCCATGTGGTAGACGCTCGGCACCGCTCGCATGACAGCATCGGTCATGCCGATTGGCGAACGCACTGAGTGCCATGCCGCGCGGACGGCCATGTCGATAAAGCCAGGCTTCGGACTGCGCCGCAGCTTCGCCATGTTAAGGGGCACGGCCGGCGTACCCTTATTGTCGATATCGGCAAGCGCGGCGAAGAAGTCCATGATCGATTTGCCGTCGACCGCCGCGTGGTGGATCTTGGTCGCAATCGCATAGCTGCCCTTCGGCAGCCAGTCCACATTGTCGAGACCCTCAACAACGAACATCTCCCAAAGCGGGCGGTTCATGTCGAGCGGCCGCGAGTGATAGCGGGCCATATGAATGCAGAACTGCCGCCAGTCTCCGGGCTCGGGCAGTCGACCGTGGCGGATGTGGTACTCGAGATCGAAATACTCGTCGTCAACCCAGTAGGGGAAGTCGAGCTCGAGCGGCACGCGAACGAGTCGCCGCTTGAAGATCGGGCTCATGTGCAATCGGCCTTCAACGTGGGCGAGGATGTCCCGGAAACGCACAACGCCGCCGTCCGGCACGGTTGACTGGTCAAATATCGAAATCGTTGTCAGGTGCGTCAGGTTCTCCGCCGTTTCGAGGTAGAGGAACTGCGCGTCCTGGGGGTTCAACTGGTCCATGCGTTACTCCGTATCCCCACTGGCGGTGCGTTTGACGACTTTGGGCCGTGGCGGCTGTTGCTGGCCGAGGGCTTCGAGATACATGCCGCGCACCATGGCGACGTGCTCGTCGATAGTCTCCGCGGACCAGTCGTCGGTTTCGACAGGCGGCAACACCTCGACGTTCACAGTACCCGGGTGATAAAGCATGTCGCCTTTCGGTTGCACATCGCCTGAGTTATGGATGACAACCGGAACGATAGGCACACCGGCCTGCATCGCCAGGTGGAAGGCTCCTTTCTTGAAGCGCGCCAGCGTAGGCGTTGCGCTGCGTGTGCCTTCCGGCGACATCGCGACTGACTTACCCTCAACGCGCATGGCGTCGACGAGCGGCGTCATCTGTTCGATCGCCGATACCGTGTTCTTGCGGTCGATCAGGACGACACCGCAGGCTTCGAGTACCTTGCCGACCACCGGCATGTCGCGAATCTCCTGCTTGCCGACGCCGGAGATATCCCTGCGCAACAGGCGCGCCATGACGACGAGATCGACATTACTCTGGTGGTTAAAGATGAACACGGCCGGCCGTCTCGACCACAAATGGTGCTCGCCCTCAACCTTGAGGTTGAGGCCGATGATCGCACTCGCCACGTCAGCGAATACAGACACCGAGAAATTAATGGCGTCGCGGCGTGACCCGGTCAGCGCCCAGATCGGCAGCCCGGCAAAGAAAGAGCCAACGAGGCTTGCCGGCAATATCATCGAGCGCAGCCAGTCGGAAGGACTCGTGAAACCGCGACTGCCGAATCTTCGTACCGGCCAACCACGTCGTTCGGCGATGTCCTGCAGGCGCGAATTCGGGTTCAGCGGCCGGGGGTTGCCAACGCGCTCGAGCAACTGGATGTCGTCGTCACTGTCCGAGTAGAAGAAGCTCCTGTCGAGATCGACGCCGTACTGAGCAGACAGCGACTCCGCGGCCGTGACTTTGCCGGGCCCGAAGACGGTCGGGCGCACGACGCCACCCGTGAACTGGCCTCGATCGTCGACTTCGAGCTCTGTGCACATCACGTGTTCGATATCGAGTTCGCGCGCAGCCGGTGCCACCTGATAGGGAGTCGCCGACGAAATAATCGCGATCGTGTGGCCCTTCTTGCGGTGCGCTTCGATCAATGCCCGCGCCTCGGGGTAGATGAGCCGGGCGATGTGGGACTGGAACAGCTCCTCACCGAAGTTGGCATAGCTGTCTTCGCGGATGCCGCGCAGGAACTGGGCGTTCGCGATCATCATTGCAGAGAAACCCATCTTGCCCAGACCAAAGCTACCCATCGCACCGATCAGCTCGACGAGCTCGCGGACTGACAGGTTGCCGCGCTTGATCTGCTCCTGGATGAAGGCCGTCGCCGAATAGCCAGAGATGATCGTGCCATCGAAGTCGAACAGCGCACCGATCTCGGGGCCGTCCGGCAAATCGAGGATTTCAGCAACTACGTCCTGGTGTGGATGCATGGGGCTCTCCGGCAAGGCCGATCATTATAGCGCCGTTTGCCGGAGGCCCACTATGCGAGAACGTACAATCTCCCGAAATTACTCGTAGCGCAGGGCATGCACCGGATTGGCGCGCGCGATGCGAATAGCGTGCCCGGCAACGGTTCCCCAGGCGAGCATCACCGCGACGAGGCCAGCAACGAGCAGAATCGGAATGGTCATGCCGATGCGGTCCGCGAAGAAGTTGAGGTACGTCGAGGACGCGAAGTACGCAGCCGGCAGCGCCATTACAAGACCCCACATCACCGGTTTCGAGAACTGCCAGACGAGCAGGCGAGCGATCTGGAAGGAATTCGCGCCGAGCACCTTGCGCACGCCGATCTCCTTTGTACGCTGGGCCGCCATGAACGCCGCCAGGCCGAAAAGCCCGATCAGCGCCAGCGACAATGCGATGAACGCGAAGCCGGCTAGCGCCATGTTCATGTACTTGAGGATGTTGTAGATATCATTGAACGTCTCGTCGAGGAAGCGGCCCTGCATCGGGTAGTCAGGAATCACGCTGTCCCAGACATCCTCGATTTGTTCAACCGTGTCCATGATGTTGCCGCCGGTTATGCGCACGGACCCGATTCGTAGCCATGACTCGTCATAGAAGTACATGTACGCCTTGGTCGAGTTGAACAGTCCGGTAATGTTCTGCGTGGGTACAACGCCGACTATGACGTACTCGGGAATCGCTCCCCCCTCGTCGTCAATGTTGTAGAAACTCTGGCCAATGGCTTCCGCGGGCGTCGCAATACCGAGTTTTTCGAGCAACAGTTCGTTGGCAAGCACGTTGACGACCTCTGCTTCCTCGCCCCTCACATCGTTCGCGATATCGTGGTTCAGGGCCCGCCCTGCAAGCAGTGGCACATCGTACGTGGTCAGAAACTCCGGTGACATTACAACCTGAGCGAGCTGGAATTCGCCGGCTCCGTCGCCAGGCAGTTGCGAGACGTTTGTCGCCGAGTTGTTCTGCTCGTAGGGGACCTGGTTGGAGTACGACACGCTGCTGACATTGGGCAAAGCCTCGAGCTCGATACGCAGCGTATCGAGACGCTCGCGAATCGAATCCACATTCAGGCGATCAAGCGTGTAGATCTCGGAGCGCGGGAAGATGTAGCTCGACTCTTTTACGCGTTCGTTTTGCATGTACACGATTGCGACGAGCGCCAGCATAAATGCAGAGATCGAGAACTGCGCGCCGATCATGACTGCACGCATCTTCGACCCTTTCTTGCCTTTCCTCGCCGTCTCGCGCAACGCATCGATCGGGCTTGCGCGCGTAATCAGCCATGCCGGGTACAGACCTGCCAGCAGGCCAACCAAGGCCGTTGTCACTACCAGCCAGGGCAATGTCTGCAGGTAGTCGATTGCGAGAACCTTGTTGGATGCGTTGTTAAACAGAGGAATCAGGATTTCGAGGACCGCGACCGCGATGATCATTGCGATACCTGCGATGACGAGACTCTCGACCAGGAACTGCGTCAGCAACTGGCGCTGACTCGCGCCCATGGTCTTGCGCATGCCGACTTCGCGGCTGCGTCCAAGCGACTGCGCGGTGGCCAGGTTAGTGTAATTGACACACGCAACGACGAGTACGAGCAGGCTAAGAAGCGCGACGACAGCGATTATAGGCAGGCCTAACATGTCCCAGATCGAGGTATTGGCCGCGACAAGCGGACTTACTGTGAAGCCGGCGATAGCGTCTTTCGGGTCGTCCGGAACCACGCGTTCAAAAACTTCATCGAGTTGCGTCTGGAGCCACTCGCCGTCCAGTTGCGGAGGCAACAGCACATAGGTCATGTTGCCTATCGACAGGTTGTTCCAGTTGCCGGCTACGTCCCAGTCTCGTGTACGGTTCAGCGCCTCGACCGGCGCCACAATCTCGAGGGGATTGTCGAGAATGAGCGTCGATGCGAAATGAGAATTCAACGGGATGTCTTCGATTACAGCTGCGACATAGAGATCGAACTCGTTGTCAAGCGTGAGAACTTCGCCAATGACGTCGGTCTTGCCGAAATACTTCTCGGCCATTGAACGACTAATCACGACCGCGGACGGGTCTTCGAGTGCCCGACTGTCGCCCGCTACGAAGTCGAAATTGAATATCGTCAGCAGCGACGGGTCGGTGAAGTGAATACCTTCGTAGAACTGGTTAGGACCCTTGGACACCAGGAACTCGCGCGTCACGGTGCGGGCTACGCTTTCGACATCCGACAGCTCGGCCTCGATGATCGGCCCAAGCGCTGACTGCACCGAATTGAAGCGCTCTATGCCGACATTCAGATCCGGCGACGCTATCGCGCCGACCGTGTAAATCCGATCGTACTTATCGAAAAAGACATCGTGCGTCTGCTCGTATTCGACCAGCAGTCCACCGAAGATGTAGACGGTCAGACCGATCGCCAGGCCTGTGATGTTGATGACCGCGAAGCCTTTGTTCTTGCGCAGGTTCCGAAGTGCGATCTTTACGTTGTTCCAGAACATGGGAGATCCCCGTAGCGGCAGCCGGATCAGGCGGCGCGCGTGTTATCCGTAATAATGTGTCCGTCGAAGAGATTGACGGTGCGATGCGCGTAGTCGGCGTGCGACGGCGAGTGCGTCACCATCACGATGGTCGTCCCTTCCTCGTTGAGTGAGCGCAGCAGCTCCATGACTTCCTGGCCGTGAACGGAGTCGAGGTTGCCGGTCGGCTCGTCGGCAAGAATCAACGGCTGGTTGCCGACGACAGCGCGCGCGACTGCGACACGCTGCTGCTGACCGCCGGATAGCTGCCCCGGCATGTGCTTCGCACGATGTGCGATACCCATACGATCCATGACCTCGTCGACACGCTTCTTCCGTTGTGCCGACGGCATGTTGTGATAGAGCAGCGCGAGCTCGATATTCTCCGCAACCGTAAGCTCGTCGATGAGATTGAAGCTCTGGAAGATGAAACCGATGTTCATCTTGCGAATCGCACTGCGTTGCGCTTCCGAATACGGTGCGATGTTCTCGTCGAAGAAGAAGTAGTCACCGTCAGAAGGGTTGTCCAGCATGCCGACGATATTGAGCAACGTCGACTTGCCGCAGCCTGATGGCCCCATGATCGCGACGAACTCCTCCTGCTGGATCTCCAGGTTGACGCCGTTCAGCGCAACCGTTTCGACCTCGTCCGTCTGGTACACCTTGAAGAGATTGTGAAGCTTCAGCATGGTTATTCCCCTTGTCAGATTCGTGAATTCGGATATGTCAGTCGCTGTCGAGGACAAGTCGGTCCATGTCAGCGTAGCTTGTGTAGGGTGAGGTTATGACGCGCTCGCCGGCCTCCAGGCCATCAAGCACTTCGATGTACTCGGAATTGCGACGTCCCAGGGTTACCGTGCGTCGAACGGCCTCGGTGCCGTCAGGCGCGACAACAAAAATCCAGTTGCCACCTGTCTCCTGGTAGAACGAACCGTTCGGAATCAGTAGTGCATCGGAGTTGTCGCCGAGCGTGAGGCGTAACTGCAATGTCTGGCCACGCCGCAGCCCGGCCGGCTCTTCAGCGAAAATCATATCGACTTCGAACTGGCCATCGTTCACTTGTGGGTAAATCTTGGAGATGGTCAGTTCAAGCTCACGACCGTTGTGCGTTACGACGGCTGTCTGCCCGAGATCCACGCGCCCGAGGTAGAACTCGTCGATCCTGACATTGACCTTATAGGTATCGGGGTCGTCGATTTGTCCGAGACGACCGCCGCGGACGATGGACTCGCCGATCTCGACATCGAAGCCGGAGACCTTGCCGTCGACCGGCGCTTTCACGTTGAGATCGTCGAGGTTCTTGCGCGCGAAAGCGAGGCTCGTCTGCAGCTGATTGCCCGCCGCGCGCAGCTGCCTGAGCTGCTCTTCCTGAAGGCGTGCGTCGGTCGCCTGGCTCTCGAGCGTTACCTGCCGGCGGTTACGGTAATAGGTCAGCTCGTCCTGCAATTCATCGAGCGTCGATTGCGACACGAGCTCTCTGTCGACAAGGTCCGTCTGTCGATTGATGTCGCGGGTCAGTCGCGTGATCTGGTAGTCGATCTCAACGAGGTTGCGCTTGTGCGACAGGCGATTCTGTTCAAGCTGCAGTTCCAGCGTGCGCATGAAGTTGAGCTGTTCCGTAACAGAAGCTTCGCGGCCGAGCACTTCGAGCTGCAGGTTGGTGTTCGACAAGACGACGATTGGATCACCAGCCTTCACGAGCGCGCCGTCCTCGACCAGTACCTGCTCGACGCGGCCGCCCTCGACTGCATCGAGGTAGACCGTGCTGCGCGGTACGAGTCGACCGCGCAACGGAATGAAGTCTTCGTAAGTTCCGACCGTAACGCTGGAGACGGAAATGCGCTCGGAGTTGATGCTCAGGCTGCGGCCACCCAGCAGGGCCGAGACCAGCCATGCGACAAACAGCAGCGCCACGATCCCGGCGGCGCCGTAGCCAAGCTTGTGGCTCAGGGGCATCTTGCGTTCTATGCGACGGTCCATGCTCTGACCGGAAACAGAAACGCCGCTTTCAGAGCGTGCTTCGTTGAGGCTCGAGATCTTGTTCACTACAGTGTCCGCTTGAATGTGAGTGTTCTTACCCTCCTGGTAGCAATGCCCGTGCCAAGTCGATAAATAGTTGATAAATAAAGATTTCATGCTCAGTGGCCGTCGAAAACTGTACGCATTCGGACAGTCAGTGTACGATTTCGGACAGTTCCCAGAACCGCAACGGGTCCCTCTTGAGCAAGACCGGCACTATTCTTGTCGTTGACGACGATGACGACATCCTGACGGCGGCTCGTCTGCTGCTCCGGCGTCGTTTCGAGGAGGTCATTACCTGCCGCCGCCCCGAGCGCATAGCGGACCTGATGGAACGCCATACATTCGATGCCGTGCTGCTCGACATGAACTTCGGACCGGGCGAGTCATCGGGCGAGCAGGGCCTCAACTGGCTCGCACGCATTATCGAGATCGACGCGGAGGCGGTTGTCGTCATGATTACCGCCCACGGCAATGTCGACAATGCGGTAGAAGCAATGAAGCGTGGCGCCATGGACTTCATTACCAAGCCCTGGCAAAACGAAAAAGTCGTCGCGACGGTTTCTGCGGCTGTCGAATTGCGCCGCAGCCGTGCCGAGGCCGCCTCGTTGCGCAGCGCCAACAAAGGGCTCCGGGATGCCACCGGAGTTGGTCGCCAGCAGATAATATCTGACTCGCCGGCAATGGATGCCGTCTTCAAGCTGGTGGAACGCGCTGCGCCAACCGATGCCAACGTACTCATTCTGGGCGAGAACGGTACCGGCAAGGAGCTTGTCGCGCGCGAGCTGCACGCGCGGTCTAATCGAGCCAACAGGGTATTTCTCACGGTCGACATGGGGTCCATCAGCGAATCCCTGTTTGAGTCGGAGCTCTTTGGTCATCGCAAAGGGGCGTTTACGGGCGCCGGCGATGATCGCGCCGGCCGCTTCCAGGCCGCCGACGGTGGCACGTTGTTCCTCGATGAAATCGGCAACCTGCCGATGCACTTGCAGGCGAAGCTACTGAGCGCACTCGAGCAGCGGGAAGTCACCCCGGTCGGGGCTGATCGGCCGCAAGCTTTCGACGTTCGGGTTATTGCCGCAACGAACGCACCGGTTGCGCACCTGCGTGATGCGGACCTGTTCCGCCCCGACCTGCTGTTTCGTCTTAACACGGTCGAAATCACGATTCCGCCGCTGCGCGAACGGCGCGAGGACATCCTGCCCATCGCGCGTCATTTCGCAGACCTCTACGCCCGCAAATACAACAAGGTCGGTAGCCGCTTCTCTCCCGCGGCCGAGACTGCTCTGTTCGACTATGACTGGCCAGGCAACGTCCGTGCCTTGCGGCATGCCGTGGAACGCGCGGTCATCATGAGCAGCGATGAGGTCATTAGCCCCGAGGACCTGCAGCTCAGTTACCCTGGCGCGACCGAGGCGCCCAGCCCGCCTGCCGCTATCCCGACAATCCTGAATCTCGATGAGATGGAGAAGGACACCATCGAGAAAGCGCTGCGCAAGCACGGTTTCAATATTTCGCGGGCCGCGGCCGAACTTGGACTGACACGCGCATCGCTTTATCGCCGCATGGAAAAGCATGGTATTTAGGCGCTTCGTAGTCCTGCTCATTGTCCGACTCGCTCTCGTCGGCCTGGCGATGGCGCTCGTGATCTGGCTGTTGTTGCAACCCGGCTACCACAGCTCGACCCTGCTGGCAGCCATTGTGCTCGCGCTGGTGGTTACCGAGTTGTGGCGCTTCGTCAGCCGGACCAATCGCGAGGTGTCGAGATTTTTCGACGCAGTACGCTTCTCGGACTATTCACAGCGGTTTGATTTTGAGAACGCCGGATCAGGTTTCGCCGGCCTCGGGCGCACATTCACGCAAATCATCAGTGAGATGCGGCAACGTCGTACCGGGCAGGAGTCCGAGCTGCGTCATCTGAAGGCGCTGGTCGAACACATCCCGGTGCCACTGCTGACCGTGCATGCCGATGACTCGATCACACTGCAAAACAACGCTGCGCGACGACTGTTCGGCGCATCGCATGTGACGCGTATCAATGACCTGCGACAGTTCGGCGCGGGGTTTGCCCGTGCCGTCGACGAGGCGATCCCCGGGGACCGGGAACTCGTCGAATTCACGGTCGAAGGCGTTGATCACCACCTGACACTCGCCGCGACCGAGATCATCATTGCCGGTGACCGGGAGCGACTGATCTCGCTGCAGGACATTCAATCCGAAATCGATGCGACACAGGCAGAAGCGTGGCGCGATCTGGTTCGGGTTCTCACGCACGAGATCATGAATTCGATCACCCCGGTTACATCGCTGGCGCAGACGGCCGCCGATCTTGTGGACGATGTGGTAGAGCAAACAGACGAAGACGCACCGATCGCCAGAGATCTCGGGGACGTGCAAAGTGCCGTCAAGACTGTCGCACGACGGTCCGACAGTCTGATGCAATTCATCGACAGCTACCGCCAGATATCCCGTCTCGCCCCGGCGGAAAAGAAGCGGGTCGCTCTGGTGGAGTTGTTTGACTCGGTTACCGATCTCGCTCGGGCAGAGTGGCATGACGACCGCGTTGTTCTGGCGACGACGGTCGAGCCTTCGGGCCTCTATGTGTATGCGGACCGGGACCTGTTGGAGCCAATGCTGCTGAACCTGCTGCGCAACGCCTGGCAAGCCACCCAGGGACTGGACCAGCCCACGATTGACCTGCAGGCGCGCCTCAACCGACGCGGCAACACCGTCATAGAGATTATCGACAACGGTCCGGGCGTGCCCGAGGAGAACTCGCGCAAAGTCTTTGTGCCATTCTTTACGACCCGGGAAGGCGGCTCTGGTGTGGGACTCGCGCTGGCCAGGCAGGTCATGATCGCCCACGGCGGCTACATCCGCCTGAGCCAGGGAAAAAGCGGCGGCGCGGTCTTTACGCTGACGTTCTGATCAGGACCCTAGCGGCACTCTCACTGAGGAGGCCACGATCGTGTACTCCCTGCCCGGCTCGACAGACTCTTCCGACTCGCCGAGATCCTCGGCCAGGTGCTTGGCCTTCTCCGGGGTGAGCTCATTGGCCACGACCTGGCCAACCAGCATGACGCGCTTGCCGCTGATATCTGTCGGCACGAAGAAACTGTAATCCTTGAATGACACCCGGACGACGCTGTTGCCCTGCTGGGCGATGAAGAAGCAGCCTTTCTTCCTGCACACCTTGGAGACGCGGGTTTCGACACGCACAGCCGTGTCGATGTAGCGATCCCCGTCGACCGCAATGTCCTTCAGCGCCACCTTGGCCACCGAGAAGTCCATCGGCGCACCGAAAGTCTCGTACTCCGGTGTTGCTTCGACGGGCTCGGACAGCCTGACGACGTCCTCGCGACCTGCGGCAAAGCTCGTACCGGCTACCAGGAGCGACAACATAAAGGCTGCGACAAGATTCATTCCAGATATCATCACGGTTTTCCTGACGACAATCAATGACCTGCGAGTATAGGGTCGCACTATTGTGTACACTGTGAGCGCGGTCGCAAACTCGCTTTAAAGACACCCCGTAAAGCGCTATCAGCCCTCGGTTTTTCCGAATGACGAAAGTTGCTGGAATGTGACGAAATAAGCGAGATAAACGCCTACCGACGCCCGGTCGCTGACGCGCCGGCACGGTTTCGGCGCTAACGATAACGACAACGACAACGACCAAGTCCACTTCAGGGGAAATGTCGACATGAACGGGCAACTAAGAAAAGTATCCGCCGGGATGCTGCTGGCGTCTTGCGCGCTGAGTCTCCCGGCCTCCGCAGTTGAATTCCAGTGGGGAGATGTTGAAGGTAGCTTCAACTCACAGATCTCCATCGGCGCCAGCTGGCGCATGGAGTCACAGGATCCACGCCTCGTGACCTTTGGCAACCGGCCGGATATTGCCACCACGCCATCCATAGGCGCATCCACGGGTACTGCAGATGACGGCAACGCCAACTTTGATGATGGCGACGTCTATTCGCTCATCCTGAAAGGCGTTCACGATCTCGAGCTGCGCAAAGGCGATTTTGGCGTATTCCTGCGCGGCAAATACTGGTACGACGAGGAACTGGCCAACGGCAATCGGGTCATCGGCAATTCCGCGAACCAGTACACGCCCAGTCAGCCGCTCGCTGATTCGGGTTTCGACGATCTCGCTCAGGCCTCCGGCATAGAGCTGCTCGATGCGTTTGTTTACGGCACGTGGTACCTCGGTGAGAACGAAGCTCCGCTCGATATCCGGCTCGGACGACAGGTCGCTAGCTGGGGCGAAAGCACATTCATCCAGAACGGCATCAACTCGATCAACCCGATCGACGTGTCTGCTTTCCGGCGCCCCGGTGCCGAGATTAAAGAAGGCCTGCTGCCCGTCAACATGCTGTTGATCTCGACAAGCCCGACTGATGCGCTCACCTTTGAAGCGTTCTACCAGCTCGAATGGGAAAAGACTGTCATCGATGGTTGCGGCACCTACTTCTCGACGAATGACGTTGGCGCAACGGGCTGTAATTTTGTCACGCTGACAAACCTGATCAGCGACCAATTCAATATGATCGGCATTCCGAATCCTGCAGTACCCGGCGACTTCATCAGCCCGCCCGGGCTGTTCGTTACGAGACTGCCTGACGTCGAACCCGATGACGACGGCCAGTTCGGCTTCAACATCCGTTACTTCGCCGAGCAACTCAATGGCACCGAGTTCGGGCTGTACTATATGAATTACCACAGCCGCACGCCGTACCTCGGCGGCTTCACCTCGGCAAACCCGGCGATCGACCCGGCCCTGCTACCGCCTCCTCTGGTCGCGGCCCTGACCGCATCGTTGGGTTCTCCGCCTTGGCCGTTCATTCCCGGCGATCCGCTCGCGGCCTTTGGCGGCGGCAACCCGCAGTACTACGCCGAGTTCCCGGAGGACATCGAGCTCTTCGGCGCCAGCTTTGCGACGAACCTCGCTGGCTTCGCGATCTCGGGTGAAATCAGCTACCGGCCGGACTACCCGGTTCAGATCAACGCAACCGAAATCCTGCAGGGCGCCGTCGGCTACGCACCGTGGTCAACCGTTACGCCGATCGTATTCGCGGCGGGCTTTGGCCAGCCTGTCGCAGGCTACGACGAGCTGCCGTTTACCCAGGCACAGGTCACGTTCATCCGCTTCTTCGACCAGGTTCTGGGCGCCAGTCGCCTGTCGTTCGCCGCCGAGATCGGTGGCAACTGGGTGGGCAGCCTGCCCGATCAGTCGGTACAACGCTACGGCCGCAACACGATCTACGGCATGGGTGCCTTCGAGCCAATTCCCGTAACCTCGCTCGGCATCCCGATACCTGGTGCGAACTTGACGTGCGAAGGGTTCTTCCCGCCGCCGCCGTTCGACGCGCTGATCGATCCGATCATCCCGAACTCGAACACGACTAACTGCACAAACGACGGCTACGTCACGGATTCGTCTTGGGGCTACCGCGTACGCGGTTCACTTACGTACAACGACGTGTTTGCAGGCATCAACCTGACGCCGAATTTCGCGTGGTCACACGATGTGGATGGCGTTTCGCCGAACACGAACTTCAATGAAGGCGCGAAAGCGCTGACGCTCGGTATCAACGCCGAATACCTGAATCGGTATACGGGCTCGTTGAGCTACACGTCCTTCTCCGGAGGCGATTACAATGTGATCGAAGATCGTGACTTCTTGTCCTTCAGCATCGCCGTGAGTTTCTGACTCGCCAGCCGACATTGAATATCAGGAGCAAAACAGAATGAAAACTCTTATAAGAATCACAGTGGCGGCTGCGCTTGGCCTGCTCGCTCAGGGGGCGCTTGCCGATCTCACGCAGGCAGAAGCTGATCGTCTTGGCGGCGATGAGCTCACGCCAGTCGGCGCGGAACGCGCCGGTAACGCGGCCGGGACGATCCCGGCATGGACAGGCGGTCTTGCCGAACTGCCCGCCGGTTATGTCGACGGCCAACCGCTGGTCGATCCTTTCCCCAACGACGAGATCCTGTTCACGATCACTGCTGCAAACTATGAGCAGTACCAGGACTTCCTGTCTCCGGGGCAGATCGCGGTGCTGAAGCGCTACCCGGACACGTTCCGGATGCCGGTCTACCCGTCTCGCCGTTCAGCTGCATACCCGGATGAGCTCTACGCCGAGTTCAAGAGGGACGCCATGACCGCTCAGACGACCGATGGCGGCAGCGGCCTCGCAAACGTGGATTCCTACCTGCCATTCCCGATTCCGAAAGCCGGCATCGAGATCATGTGGAACCACGTGCTGCGCTATCGCGGCGGCAGCGTCAAACGGACGTACACACAGATCCCCGTACAGTCCAGCGGCGCATTCAGCCCGGTCGTCCTCGATGACCAGCTGACATTCGCGAACTACCTGGAGGGCGCACCGGAAAATCGCCTCTTCTATTACAAACAGGCGATCAAAGCGCCCGCGCGTCTGCAGGGCGACGTGCTGCTCGTGCACGAGAACATCAACCAGGTAGTCGAGCCGCGCGCTGCGTGGATCTACAACGCCGGCCAGCGTCGCGTTCGCCGTGCCCCGGACGTCGCTTATGACGGACCCGGCACAGCCTCGGACGGCCTGCGTACTGCCGACGATCTCGACATGTACAACGGCGCGCCAGATCGCTATGACTGGAAGCTCATCGGCAAGAAAGAGATGTACATTCCGTACAACGCCTACAAGCTCGTCGACAAGAGCCTCAGCTACAAGGACATCGTGCTGAAGGGTCATCTCAATCCTGAGTACCTGAGGTACGAACTGCATCGTGTCTGGGTCATCGAAGCGACGCTCAAGGACGGCCAGCGGCACATCTATGCGCGGCGCACCTTCTACGTCGATGAGGACACCTGGCAAATCAGCATTGCCGATCTTTATGACGGTCGCGGTGAAATGTGGCGCGTGAAAGAAGCGCACAATCTCTCGCACTACCAGGTCAAGGTGCCCTGGTACGCGCTCGAGACATCGTACGACCTGATTTCCGGTCGTCACCTGCCTTTGGGGCTCGGCAACGAGCTGAAAGGCTACCAGTACAACTGGGACTACAAGGCTACTGAGCGCGAATACACGCCGGCTGCCTTGCGTCGTTCGGGTGTTCGCTAGTTGCCCACTATCGTCCAGGACCGCCGGCCTCTTGGTAGCGGTCCTGGCGACAATGGTGGCCGGCGCAATGCCGGCTTACGCTTCATCCACCGAGTACGCGCTGCTGCCGGCGATCAAGACCGATCGCGCGCTGGAGGGACTGCTGCTCGACATCGCCCACGACGGCGAGCGTATGCTCGTTGCCGGGGAACAGGGCCACATCTTCTTCTCCGATGACCTCGGGCAGAACTGGGTGCACGCCGACGTTCCGGTGTCGCTCGCAATCACATCTGTCACCTTCGCCGGGAACGACGAAGCCTGGGCGACGGCGCATGATGGCTACCTTCTGCACTCGACTGACAAAGGGTCTACCTGGCAGGTTCAGCTGACTGGCTCTGACGTGGCACGCCTCTCGGTCGGCGCCATCGAAGAACGCGTCGCCGCCCTGCAGAAAGCGGTCGACGAAGCATCTGACGATTCCCGCGAAGACCTCGAGTGGGTGCTCGACGACACGCTGTTTGCATTGGATGAGGCGAATGCCGCCATTGAAAATGGCATGACCACGCCTCTTTTGAGGGTCTGGTTCGCCAATGACAACGACGGCTTTGCGCTCGGTGCCTACGGTGTGTTCCTGCGCACGAAGGATGGCGGCAAAACCTGGGTGGTCGACAGCAATCGGCTCGACAACCCGGACAACTACCACCTCTACTACATCGTGCAGTCGAATGCCGGGACCCTGTTGGTCGTCGGGGAGGCCGGCACCCTCCTGCGGTCCTCGGATAATGGCGAGGAGTGGCAGAGCGTCAGGGCGCCTTACGAGGGCTCCTACTTCGGAGCGGTCGCGGCCAGCGATGGCAGCCTGCTGACCTTTGGTTTACGCGGCAACGTCTTTCGGTCGATTGACGAGGGCGAAACCTGGAGCTCAATCGATACCGGTGACCGCCGTACCCTGATGGGCGGCACCGGCGGCGCAGGCGGTTCCGTCATCATTGTCGGTGCGGCGGGCGCGGTACTGCAAAGCGATGACGCGGGTGCCAGCTTCAGCACAATCCCAACCGAAGGGAACAGGGTATACAGCGGTGTCACGGTAGCGCCGGACGGCAATGTCGTCCTGGTCGGTTTCGGCGGCATTTCGTTTGTCGTGGGGGATAAGCAATGAGTGATCAGCACAAAGACCCTACCGGCCTGAATGGTGGCACGGCTCCGCTAGCCGAAAGACTGCTATTCGAAAACCGGCGCATTGTCATCGCGGCATTTGTGTTGCTGACGGTCTTCTTTGGCTATCACGCTTCGCAACTGAAACCTGACGCCAGCTTCGAAAAGATGATCCCGACGGCGCACCCGTACATCCAGAACTACCTGGATAACCGGTCCGACCTGGCGAGTCTCGGCAACTCGATTCGCATCATCGTGCAAACGAGAGAAGGCGATATCTTCGACAAGGAATTCCAGGAAGCGCTGCAGAAGATCAACGACGAGGTGTTCTATATCGCCGGCGTCGACCGAGCCGGACTGCAGTCGATCTGGACGCCTAACATACGCTGGAGCGAGGTCACCGAAGAGGGGTTCCGCGGCGGCGCGGTAATTCCGAACGGCTACGACGGCTCGCCGCAGAAGCTCGATGAACTTCGGGCCAACGTGCTGCGCTCGGGTCAGGTGGGCAGACTTGTCGCCAATAACTTCAAGTCGGCGACAATTATTGCGCCGCTTACTGACACCAACCCCGAAACGGGTGAACGTCTCGATTACCGGGACTTCTCGGCAAGCATCGAAGAGCTGGTTCGCAGCAAGTACGAAACCGACACGATCAAGATTCGCGTAACTGGATTCGCGAAGATCGTCGGCGACCTGATCGAGGGTGCGGCGCAAGTTGCGCTGTTCTTCCTCGCGGCATTCGTCATTACGAAAGTCCTGCTACTGCTCTACTCGCGCTGCTACTGGGCGACGTTGATACCGCTCCTGTGTTCGACCGTCGCCGTAGTCTGGCAGCTGGGTCTGCTGCGTGCGCTCGGCTTCGGTCTCGATCCCTACTCGATGCTCGTACCGTTTCTGGTGTTTGCCATCGGTATCAGCCATGGCGTGCAGATCGTCAACAATATCGCGGCACGCTTCTATTTCGGTATCGGCGCGTTGTGGTCAGCCAGACGCGCGTTCCGGGCACTCTACGTAGCCGGCTTTATCGCGCTGATATCGGACGGCATTGGCTTCCTGACGCTGATGGTCATCGAAATCCCGGTCATTCAGGAATTGGCGTTGACCGCGAGCATCGGTGTCGCCGTACTGATCTTCACGAACCTGCTGCTGATGCCGGTACTGCTGTCCTACACCGGGCTCACGCAGTACTGCATGCGCTACATCAGGCGCCGGCAAGAAAAACCGCCCAGGATCTGGCCGATCATCTCGGCGTTCGCGAAGCCGCCGTACGCGCCCGCAACTGTCGTCGCCGCAATTGTGCTGTTCGTAATCGGCTTCCACGGTGGCCAGGACCTGCGCATCGGTGACCTCGATCCTGGTGCACCCGAACTGCGGCCCGACTCGCGTTACAACCTCGACAACGCGTTCCTGACGGAGAATTACTCGACGAGCACCGACGTGTTCGTGGTCATGGTCGTGACCCCACCGCAGCAATGCGGCGACTACGGCACGGTGGCGGCGATTGATCGCTTCCAGGAGGTGATCAGCGACACGCCCGGCGTCCAGTCAGTCATCTCGCTCGTGAACATTTCGAGGCGAGTAACGATGGCGATGAACGAAGGCAACCCGAAGTGGTACACGCTCAGTCGCAATCGCTACATCCTGAATAATTCGCTCGCGCATGTGCCAAGCAACCTGATCAATACGGACTGCAGCATGGTTCCCGTGCTGGTGTTCCTGAACGATCACAAGGCCGAGACTCTCGAATCCGTCGTCAGCGACGTCGAGGCCTTTGCTGAGCAATACAACAGCGATGATGCCAGGTTCCTGCTTGCCGCCGGCAACTCCGGCATCGAGTCTGCGACCAATATCGTAATCAGCAAGGCACAGTACCAGATGCTGGCCCTTGTCTACGGTGTCGTCAGCTTCCTTGTTTTTGTCACGTTCCGCTCATGGCGACCGGTGGTCTGCATCGTTGTACCGCTGGCGCTTACGTCGGTACTCGGCCAGGCTCTGATGGCCTACCTCGGTATTGGCGTGAAAGTCGCAACCCTGCCGGTTATTGCTCTGGGTGTCGGTATCGGCGTGGACTACGGTATCTACATCTACAGCAAGATGAACACCTACCTGAAGCGCGGCCTCGACGTGTACGAGTCCTATGTGAAGACACTGGCGACGACCGGCATGGCCGTCGGCTTCACGGGCATCACGCTCGCGATCGGTGTCGGTACGTGGATTTTCTCGCCGATCAAGTTCCAGGCCGATATGGGCCTGATGCTGACGTTCATGTTCCTGTGGAACATGCTCGGCGCGCTGACGTTGTTACCGGCCCTCGCGCATTACCTGGTCAAACCGAAAGGCGACCCGCGCGAACCGGCGGCTGAGCCCGTCACAGCTTAGTTGCTGGCCTCCGTATCGAGCATCTCGCGGCTGCCGCCGAGATGCTCGATCGAGTCGCCGTAGCGCAGCTTGAGCTCCGGTTTTTCGTCCCAGATACGGGTCATCCGGCGTCCTTCACGAACGACGATATCCAGCGGCGTCTCGCCCCTGTCATTCGTGAGCGTCGCGTCGGCGCCGAGATCGAGCAGGTAACGCACGATTTCTGGCTGCGCACCATCGGCCGCTTCCATCAGGAGCGTTACGCCCTCGGCACGATGGTCGATGTCCATTCCGGTTGCGAGCACTTCGTCGACGACGCGTTTCACGAATCGCAGGCGATAGTCGCGAATGTGTTGTAACCGATCCCCGTGCTTGCCGAAGTGAAGTGACGGTGGTCCGTGGAGTTTTACGGCCTGGTGCGCATAGTTCCAACCTGAGTCATACATCCTCGACATATCGAGTCCACTGTCGAGCAATAGCTCAAACATACTCAGTCCATCTTCGATTCGCCTGCCCTCAGATTCCTGAATTGCGGCAACGACGCCATCGTAAATCCGGTCGTGATGTTTCACTTCGGGCAACTTGTAGCCTTGCGTAAATAGCAGCTCAACAACATCAGGGTTACCGCTATCCGCAGCGCCCTCGAACAATCGCGCCATATCCTCACTTCTCGCGCCCTGTTCTATGAGCGCTGCAACTACGGCGGCGCTTCCCCCAACCACGGCGCGGTCGAGCAACGACAACGGGTCCCACTGAGGATAGGCAGCCGGGTCTTCGGGCGCAGCAGTTGCGCCATTGGCCAGCAGCCAGAGTGCCACCTCTTCATGGCCGTCCCAGGCAGCCCAGAAGAGCGGCTCACCGAAGTCCAGGGACTCCGACCCGACGACGCCGTTTACATCCGCACCTTTCTCAATCAGCGCTTTGACGACGTCCAACATTCCACGACTGGCAGCTTTGACGATCGGGGTCTTGCCGTAATCGTCACCTGGACGAACCGGATCTGCCCCTGCCTCGAGTAGAAGGAGCGCGGCGCGCGTGCTTTCGTTGCCAATCGCTTCAGTGAGTGGCTGCTGGTAGTAACGGACCAGGAAATTGACCTTGCCACCATTGCGTTTGAGCACTTCGGGAAGAAGTTGATCAACTGGCTCGTACAAGAACTGATTGAGCAACCACAGGTCTGTCAATTCATCCTGGCCAAACTCGTGCTCATCCAGCAACGCCCGCACCGCGTCGTAATTTTCCGCGTAGAGCGCATCGTATAGCTGATCGAGGATCGGTATCCTTTCCTCTTCGCCGGTCATACCCTCGAAGAAACCCTCGTAGTCCCATTCATACACGCGCCTGGAGTCGCAATCGACGAGAAAATCGCCGTTGCGATAAACATCTGGCCCCCGCTTGGTCGTGGACCCCCCGTAATAGTCATCGAACAGCCACGCGCTTTCGACACCGCAGAGCCCGACAGCCAATGCGTCCCTCAGCGCTTCGTACAGGTATTCCTCGCGAACGCAGTACTCGTCAGGGTCACCACCGTATTCCCGGGCCTCGAGCGCACAGAGTTCGAGCTCCACGTCGACCTGGTCAAACAGCGACATGCCGCGCTCTTGAGAACGTACCAACAGGACGCCTGCGATAGCGCTGCAGACCTCATCGGCGTCTCCTTCGATAATCTTGAATACACCGTCGCGGCACGCTGCAACGTAGTTCTGCCGCAGCTGGTCGAGATCACCGAGGCCCCGCTCACGCGCCGTTTCTGCAACCGCTTCGGCAATCTCCGCGCGTTCTTCGGCTAACTGCTCTTCCTTGTGCTCTTCCCACTTGGCGACAATGAACACGTAGGCGACCAGGACCAGGATGATGAGCCCAATGAGTCCCATCACGAAGTTGTAGACCGTTCTTACGATGCCCATTGCGCAGCTCCCCGCACGATGACAGTGCGGTCATTATAGTGTCTGTCCGAATTTCGTATCTTTATGTTTCGCGGCATGTAAACCGGTGCAGCAAGAGCCTACGATTAGATTTCAGGAGTACCCCCTACGCATCGCGAATGAACGACAAGAGAATCTATTCAGTATTGACGATGGCTGGCGTCACGCCATTCGTAGCGTGCGCCGTGCTGCCGTTGTTCGGTGTCCACTCGATCAACCTTCTCGGGCCTCTGGGCGACGTCGCGGCTGGTTATGGACTGGCAATCGTCAGCTTCCTTGCGGGTATCCACTGGGCCACACAGCTCTACGAGCTGCAAAAGACGTCTTTCAATCTCCTGCTCGCGAGCAACGTCGTCTTCGTCGCCGTCTGGCTTGTCTACGCCCTCGGTACCCTCGGAGCGGCCCTTGTCGTGCAGGCGATCGCACTTGTTACGCTACTCGGCCTCGATCGCTGGCTGCTTGGCAGTGGCGTGATCACGCAACACTATTACCGTGTTCGCGGCGCCGCGACGGTTCTTGCCGTGGCATCACTGCTGCTGATCGCGTTCTAGGGTGTCGTAACGGCGCATACCGTCCGGCATACTGGAGTAGAGAACCACGTATGCCCACCAACGTCACACCCGAATACAAGAAGGCGGAAGAGGCCTTTCGCCAGGCGCGCGAGCCGAAAGAACGGCTGGAGTGCCTCAGGGAGATGCTGCGGACAATTCCGAAGCATAAAGGCACTGAGCACCTGCAGTCGGACATCAAGACCCGCATCAAGCAGCTCACCGAAGAGCTCGCGGGACCGAAAAAGGGCGGCAAGCATCGCGGCCCGTCGCATGTCGTGCGCCGTGAAGGCGCTGCCCAGCTTTGCATGATCGGACCCCCGAACGCGGGCAAATCGAGTCTGCATGTGCGCCTGACGGGCTCGCGCAGTGATGTTGGACCCTACCCCTACACGACGCACCTTCCCATCCCGGGGATGTTGCCCTATGAGGATATCCACTTTCAGCTAGTCGACCTGCCGCCAGTTTCCGCGGAGTTCATGGAGCCATGGCTCGTGAACACGCTGCAGCACGCCGATGGAATCCTGTTGGTCATAGACGTTGCCGACCCGGAGTGCCTCGAACAGGTACCTACCGTGCTTGAGCGCCTGGCGGAGAAGAAGATCTATTTGCGCTCCGGATGGCCGGGCATTGAGACAGACGCATCGTCGAGCGGCGAGGACCCGGACGATCCGTTTCGCCTGGACCTGCCTACCGTCCTGATCGCCAACAAGTCGGACCTCGATCCGGATCCCGACGAGGTGAAGATCCTCGAGGAACTGCTCGGATTGCGCTTCCCCGCCCTGACTGTCTCGGCAGAGACCGGGGCGGGCCTTGATGAGCTGGGACCTCTCCTGTTTCGGGCACTCGAGATCGTGCGCGTGTACACCAAGTCACCAGGCAAGCCGGCAGACGACGACAAGCCATTTACCGCACGCCGCGGAGACACCGTGCTGGATGTCGCGAAGCTCGTGCACAAGGACATCGCCCGCGATCTGAAGTTTGCGCGCATGTGGGGCAAAGACGTTTACGACGGCCAACAGGTCGGCCATGAGCACCTGGTTGCCGACGGGGATCTCGTCGAACTGCATGTTTAGGCAGCGAATTCCCCCTCGCAGTTCAGTAACCGGTTTATTCGCCTGATCTTTTATGCGTGGCTGCTGCGACCGTATAGCTTTCGGAATTGCCGGATTGCGCGATAGACGGTTGCGTCGCGCTCCTTATCCGAAACGCCGTTCCTGACTCCAAGCATGATGTCGTTCTGGAACTGACCGGCCACCAGAGAAATGAACATGGCAGCCGCCTCGGCGTAGTCGTCGATTTCGAGTTCGTCGCCATGCTGCTTGAGATAGGCGGTCAACGATCCTCTTGAAGCTCCCGGACCGGTTTCGTGAAACATCTTCGCGACGTTCGGATGAATGTTCGCTTCACCTACCATGAGCCGCCACATTGCGACGGCGGTATCGTCCGACATCAGTCGCAGATAACCATCCCCCATCGCGCGCAGACCGTCATCGAGCACCGGGTACTGCTCCGCGTCGACCAGCAGCTCATACTCCTGCGTCTTGGTCATCACACAGCCTCGGAACAACTCGTCCTTGTTGTTGAAGTGCGAGTAGATGGTCTGCTTTGAGACCCCGGCGGCATTGGCAATGCCATCCATCGAAGTGCGCTCAAAGCCTTCGGACATAAACAGGCGGGCCGCCGCCTCGCGAATACTCGCGCGCTTTTCCTCGCTTTTCGGACGCCCTGGACGGGCGGGAGATACAACTTGATTCAAAATCATACTAGACGGTCCAGTTTTGATCTGATCTAATACCAGACTAGACGGTCTAGTATATATGACCAAAGACTAAATTCCAACACGAATTTCAGAAGGAATTCCAGGATGTTCAGCTACTTACGTGCCCCAATGACCATCGCCGTCGTGCTGTCGCTCGTGGCCTGCGGCGAGGCCGAACAGTCCGTAGAAGCGCCAAAACCGACCTCTGTGGCGACGATTTCGGTGGAGGCCGCCGCAGGTTACGAGCAGGCAGCCCGGTACACCGGCCGCGTCGAGGCTCGACTCGACAGCCGGATCGGCTTAGAGGTCGGCGGTTTGCTCGAAGGAGTGCTTGTCGATGAAGGCGCAACGGTGTCACGTGGCGATACCCTCGCAACGCTCGATACGGCCAGGCTGAGCGCGCGTCGCGCGGAAGCCGTCTCGGCCTTGCGCCAGGTCAAGGCGGACCTCGACCTGGCAGACGCTACCCTCACTCGCACTGCCGAGGCCTATTCCTATAAAGGCGTATCCCAGCAGCAGCTCGATGAGGCGAGGCAACGCGTCAACGCGCTGTCCGCCGGCCGTGAGGTCGCGGCGGCACGCTTGCAAAGTATTGACGTCGATCTCGCAAAATCCCGTCTGGTTGCACCCTTTGATGGGGTGGTGACCGCACGTTTCACAGATCCCGGCCAGGTTTTGGCGGCGGGCCAGGCTGTGCTGCAACTGCAGACTGTCGACAGGCCAGAAGTGCGCATTGGTGTCGCACCGGCTGCCGCAACTGCCCTGCAAGCCGGCAGCGAACACACGCTGACGATCAATGGCGCGGCGACTCTTGCGACGCTAAAGGCGATCATTCCGCGACGCGATGAAGCAACCCGCACTATCGACGCGCTGTTTGTCATTGAGGAAAGCGCACACACGCTTCGTCCTGGAGACCTCGCAGAGCTCGAGATTCCCGCCTGGATCGACGCACCAGGATACTGGGTGCCACTCGCGGCGTTAGCGAAAGGCACCCGCGGACTCTGGCAGGGACTCGTAGCCGTGCCCGACAGTAGCGGAACGCATGAATTGCAAACTCGCACGCTGGAGATCCTGCACGCGGAAGACGAACGTGCGTATGTTCGCGGTACGTTAAATAAGGGCGAGTTGCTGGTCGCTGACGGCACGCATCGGGTCGTTGCCGGACAGAACGTACGGGTTGACAGTTCGAGCAGGCTTGCACAGCAGCCACGGGAGAACAGCCATGCCTCGCCATAGCAGGAGGCTGCGCAGCCTGTTCTTCCACAATACGCACCTGCTCGTGCTTGCGGTAGCCGTCATCGTCATGGCGGGCCTCTCCGCATTCAGCAATCTGCCAAGAATCGAGGATCCGAGGATCACGACGCGCAACGCGCTGATCATCACGCCGTTCCCCGGCGCATCAGCCGAGCGTGTCGAAGCACTCGTAACGAGAAAGATCGAGGAAGAGCTACGCGAAGTCGAAGAGATCAAGACCATCAATTCGACGTCGCGAGCGAACATCTCGCTGATCAGCGTCGAGCTCGACGACGACATCACGAGCAAGACCAACGAACGCGCTTTCTCGCGTATCCGAGACAAGCTCGCGGATGCAGAGGCAGATTTGCCCGCAACCGCCGGCAAACCTGATTTCGACGACGAACGCGGCGCGTCGGCATTCGCAATCCTGCTGGCGCTAAACGCGGCTGACGGCGACCCGTATGCGCTCGGTCTGCTGAGTCGTCTCGGAGAGGAACTTGCCGATCGGATTCGCAATTTGCCCGGCGCCGAGCGTGTCGGCATCTATGGCGATACCCAGGAAGAAATCACGGTTACCCTGGACCGCGGCGAGATGGCCGCGCAGGGACTCAGCTCCGCAACGATCGCGCAGATAGTTGGCGCTGCGGACCCCAAGAATGCAGCGGGCGCTCTTCGTAGCGCTGAGCGCGACGTCTACCTCGAAGTCGGCGGGGAGTTCGACACGGTTGCCACAATTCGCAATCTCGTACTTCGGGAAGGCGACCAAGGCCGATTGCTGCGTCTCGGTGATGTCGCCGATATCGAACGAGGCTGGCGACTACCACCTGACAGCGTGGGCTTCGTAAACGGCAAGCGGGCAGTATTTGTCGCCGCGGCTGCCTCTGCCGACGCGCGCCTTGACCGGTGGCAGGTCGCTGTCGACCGCATCGTTGCCGAGTTCGCCGGCCAACTTGACGACGGCATCGAGGTCACTACGGTATTCCGGCAGAACGATTACACCAACGAGCGGCTTACTTCATTGGGCGGAAATTTGTTCCTTGGCGCTATCGCCGTGACTCTGGTTGTCTTGTTCGGGCTCGGCTGGCGGGCGGCATTAATTGTCGGCACTGCCCTGCCCCTGAGCGCATCCGCAACACTGTTCGGCCTGACATTCTTTGGCCAGCAGATTCACCAGATGTCGATCTTCGGCATGATTGTCGCAATCGGCCTTTTGATCGACAACGCTATCGTCGTAACGGACGAAGTCCAGCGTCGTATCGCCAATGGCGAACGCCGCCGCGACGCCGTCGGCAACTCGGTTGCCCATTTATCGGCGCCGCTGTTCGCATCAACTGTAACGACGATTCTCGGCTTCATGCCCATCTTTCTGTTGCCGGGTAACGCCGGCGATTTTGTCAGCCCGATTGCAATCAGTGTCGTCCTTGCGTTGATCGCCTCGTTCCTGATTTCGATGACGATCATTGCCGCTTTGGCAGGTCGCTTCGTGTCGCGGGTCGACTCGGGTAGCAAGCGAGCGTGGTGGCAATCAGGTGTGCATTTCCCGCGCATACTGGTGGCCAGTGAACGGTTCCTCGACGCTGCGTTCCGGCGCCCGCTGCTTACGATCGCCGCGTCGCTTGTCCTGCCTGTCGTGGGCTTCCTGGCCGCTGGCACATTGAGCCTGCAGTTCTTCCCACCTGCGGATCGCGATCAGTTCGAGATCGAAGTCTGGATGCCCGAAGACGCATCGCTGCAACGCACGCGCGAGACCGCGCTCGGAATCGAAGCGCTTGTTGGCGAACTCGACCCGGAAGCCCGGATCAGCTGGCTGATCGGCGGCAGCCATCCGCAGATTTACTACAACCGCATCATGAAACAGGACAACAACGCGGCGTATGCACATGCAATGGTGCAGACTGAGAACATCGAGTCGGCTGATCGGCTTGTGCACGCATTGCAACCAGCCGTCGACGCGCGTTTTGCGGAAGCACAGATTGTTGTTGCACCATTTGCCCAGGGTCCTCCGGTCGATGCGCCGGTCGGGTTCCGCATCGCCGGGCCAAGCATCGACGTGCTGGAGGAACGCGGTGCCGAACTGCGCCGTATCATGCACACAATTCCCGGCGTCTCCCACACGAGGGCGTCGATCAGCAGTCGAGCAAAGCTGTCGTTCGCTGCGGACCAGAGTCACGCGAAGCTCGTAGGCCTGACGCTAGACGATCTCGCATTGCAGCTGCAGGGCAATCTCGAAGGACTCACCGGCGGCTCCGTTCGTGAGGACCTTGAAGAGTTGAATGTCCGCGTACGCTATTCGGACGACGTGCGCGGATCGCTGGCCGATATCGCTTCGATGCCGCTGCTCACCGCGCAGAGCGAGCGCTGGGTGCCCGCGAATACGCTCGGTGAATTGCGCCTGGAGCCGGAACACGCAAGCATTACCCGTCGCAATGGCGAGCGCGTGAACGTCATCCACGGCTGGATCCGTCCGGGATTCCTGCCGATAGAGGTCTCCGAGTCTGTGCTGTCCTCCCTGGAGGACGCAGGCTTCGAACTGCCGCCCGGATACAGCCTGCAACTCGAAGGTGACAGCGACGCGCAGCAGGAAGCCGTCGGCAATCTGATGCTCTACCTGCCGGTACTGCTCACGCTGATGATCACTACACTGGTCCTGTCGTTCCGCAGCGCGAGCGCTGCGGCCACGATCGGCGTCGTCGCAGTCCTCGCTGGCGGACTCGGCATGCTGTCGCTGTGGCTGTCTGGTTACAACCTTGGTTTCAACCCGATGATTGGCAGCGCCGGCCTGGTCGGTGTGGCAATCAACGGCGCTATTGTTGTGCTGGCCGCGTTACGCGCCGATCCTGACGCCAGCACTGGCGATGTCGACGCGATCGTGCGAATCACGATTCAGGAGTCTCGCCACGTTCTCGCAACGACCGTCACCACGATCGCCGGCTTTCTACCGCTGCTCGTATTTACGGGTGGCGAATTCTGGCCGCCACTGGCGGTGGTAATTTCGGGCGGTGTCGGCTTTTCGGTGATTCTATCGTTGCTGTTCACTCCGGCCGTATTCGCCGCATCCCGAGCGAAGCGCCGCTTACTCTCCACGCAGAATCTCAAGCCCGGCTATGCCGCGAGCCTGCTCGCCATCTTCCTCGGTGGTTGCGCTGTCGGCCCGGACTACACCGGCGCACCGGCAGCGCCGGACGGTAATTGGATTGAAGCAGTCGAGAGCTCGGGCGACACAAGCCTCGAGGACTGGTGGCGCAGCTTCGATGACCCGCTGGTAGAACGCTACGTCGAACTTGGCCTCGACACAGGCTTTGACGTTCGCATAGCAGCCCAACGGCTCGCGGAAGCGCGCGCCTTGAACAAACAGACACATGCACTGCTGCGACCCACTGTCGGCGCTGGCGCTTCGGCAACGGACTATTCGCTCAGCGAGGAGTCGCTGCAGATTGCATCGAGCGGCGGGCAGGCGCCACGCTCTGGCGACATCTATGACGCGGGTTTCGATGCCTCCTGGGAACTCGATTTGTTCGGTGGCAACCGGCGTCGCGCAGAAGCTGCAGACGCGCGCGTCGAGTCCAGCGAAGCACGCCTTGATGCGATTCGCCTGAGTGTGACCGCGGAGATCGTGCGTGGCTTCGCCGAGCTGCGCGGCGCCCAACGTCGTTTGCAGGTTGCGCTTGAGAACGGCGATCTGCAACAGCAGTCGCTTGAGCTGGTCGAACGACGCGCTGAAAGCGGCCTGTCGCCCGAACTTGACGTGCTGAATGCGCGCGCGCAGCTCGACAGAACCCGCTCAACCATTCCGCAATTCCGCGCCCAGGTACGTGCGGCCATCATACGGCTGGCGACACTGACCGCGCGGCCACCGAGCGCGGTGCTCGCTGAGCTTGAAGCACCGGTGGCGATACCTGACTCAGCGCAATCAATTGCACCCGGGCTGCGCGGCGATGTGCTGCGCCATCGCCCGGACCTGCGCGCTGCCGAACGTCGGCTTGCCGCTGCGACAGCGGACATCGGCGTCGCGACGGCAGCGTTTTACCCGAGTTTCGTGCTCAGCGGAGAGTTCGGCTGGGAGGCACTGTCAGCATCCGGACTGGGTAGCGGCGACAATCAGACCTCGGCGACGGTCGGCTTCATTCGGATGCCGATTTATGCTGGCGGCCGACTGACGGCCCAACTTGAGGCCGCCAAAGCCCGACATGGTGCAACGCTTGCAGCCTACGAGCAGGCAGTCGCTCTCGCGATCGAGGAATCGGAGGTCGCTCTCACCCGCTATCGACGATCGCTCGAAAGCCGACAGATGCTGGCCAGCTCGGCGACCTCCAGCGCGGAGGCGGCCGATATCGCACGTCGACTCTATCAGTCAGGCCTGACCGACTTTCTCTCGGTTCTGGACGCAGACCGGCGTCGCCTGGAAGCAGAGGACGCACTAGCGGTCCGGCAGACGGAGACGATTGTGCGCCTCGCGGCCGCGTACAAAGCCCTTGGCGCCATCTGACATGCACTGCAGTGCCGGCGATATGCCGGCACTGCACAAAACCCTTATTTTCAAGCTGCCCGGCCAGTGCTAGCGTAGCCTCGAGGAGGTGGATCATGAACGCACGAACCGTAATTGCGCTTCTCGTTGGCTGCCTCATCGCACTGACCGCATGCGATCGCGAGGCGTACATGTCGCAACAGGGCTTCCGCCTGCCGGACGGTGACGCCGAAGCGGGTCGCAAGGCCTTCATCTACCTGCAATGCCACGAATGCCACACGATTGTCGGTGAGGAATTGCCCGAGCTCCCGGGCGCACCGCAGCCCTATGTAGAGCTGGGCG